>SXGT01625618.1_pt1 | contig 46908 bp, 35 predicted proteins | sample 3176221 | NCBI WGS metagenome assembly SXGT01 (sample SAMN11356862, study PRJNA531348) | freshwater metagenome | isolation source: freshwater sample F1-120 | place: China: Fuxian Lake, Yuxi | collected 2017-12-25 | reverse complement strand
GAGGCTGCGTTGTGCATGGGCGTCGGATACCTGGGATGAAAGTTTCCGCCAGGCGGTCGATGCGCCGCCAAGGCCGCTAGCCAATGGCTTGAAATTACAAACCTAAAAAAGAATGGGCGCTCGGGTTTGGATTTGCGCCCTTATGCCTTGTTTTAACAGCACTTGTCGTCGCGTTGACAAATGCTTCGCAAGGAACTACGGTCGCCGACATGCCGAGCACGCAGTCCTGCGCAGTTGGTGGTTAGGCGAGCTCAACGGATCGCCACAAGGAGACGCCCGATGCCCGACGCCATCGACAAGGCCTGGGTCGTGTGCTTGGAGATCAAGCGCATCCAGACATGGCTTTTCTCCGTGCCTAAGTTGCAGCCGATGGTCGGGGCTAATGCCATTTTGGCGAAGCTCATGGAGAAGACCCTTCCACACCTCGCAGTGGCCAAGGGCGCGGCGTTGCCAGTCGCAGACCGCACATGCGGTGAGAAGGCTCCGGCGTGGATTGCAGGTGACCACCTGGCATCGTGGGATGATCCACTCAACAAGAAAACGGATCCAATCCTCGTTCGTCAAGCCGGTCGCTTTCACGCCGTCTTTGTCACAGAAGATGCTGCGAAACAGTTCGCGCGGGCGGCAGCGCAGGCTATCGGCGACGCCTGCGGTGACGTACGTGTGCAATGCGAGATCGAAGCCCTTGAATGCCGAAGCGGCGCTTGGCGATGCACTGGAAAGGTAGCAATCGCCGAGGTCGCAATCTCCGGCGGCGGTAATGCCGTATTTGAGTCCTCGCTGCTACAGCCCTGCGAGGCGAGCGGTCTGGGCGTCGCGGCCCACCGGGTTGGCGGTCGCAACGGAGCGCGCAAGCTGCGGGTTTCGGCCGACGTTATCCGCCGCCAAAACGCGTTTGGCGACCACGAGGCCGCAAAGGGGGAGGATTGCGACCTCGTCAAGCGTTTCTACCAAGGCGTCAACAAACTTGGCGGGTATCGGCAGCCAAATGATTTCAGCGATTTGGCGGATGGTGGCTATTTGGCTGTGCTGTGCGCCGACGGCAACGGCGTGGGTGCCGGCCGTGCGGATGCCGAGGGCAACAAGGACGATGACTATTTCGCACGCTGGCGCAGGACAGAGGCGTACTTCTTGCGCACCCGGTCACGCATCCGCGCGGCGTTGGCCACAGCATTAGCAGACACCAAAGGACTCATCAACAAAAAGGAAACTCTCGTTCGCTACCGCATGTTGATGCTCGGCGGTGATGACATCCTGCTGGTATGCCGCGCCGACAGGGTACTGGAACTCGCCAGCAAACTCAGTCAGGCCTTGGACGCCATCAACGCGAGCGGTGAGGCGTCGGCATCGACGACCATCGGCATCGGCATCGCCATCGTTCACCCCAAGTTCCCGTTTCGCCGTGCCCACGAACTGGCTGAAGCGCTGATGGCCAGCGCCAAGAAGCGCAGCCGCAGCCAAACCTGCGTTGACTGGGAGGTCGTCACCGCCGCAGCATTGCCAGACCTGCAAGCACTGCGGCATGCGCAATGGGTGACCGGTGGTGACGCCGGAGTGGCCGCGATCGCGAGCCTGCGGCCATACCCGGGCCATGTCTTGGCGCAGATGGTTGAGAAGGCACAGAAGCTAGTGCCAGAGGAAGTCGGTGCCGACCTTGACCGTGGGGCCCGCATCGGGCGTGGCCAGTGGCGTCGGTTGGCTGAACAAACGCTACGCGGGATGTTCCTGGGCGAGCTGGCGAAACGCGAGCTTCGACCTACGGCACGTACCGAGATTGACGCGGCGGTCAAGGCGGTCGCGAACATCTGGGCTGGTGCGCCGCAGCCACCAAAACCCCACGGCACCTGCGACCACTGGTATCCGATAGGCGCCGCTGACGCGCCCGTCGCCTGGGGCACGCCGCTGCTTGACCTGATTGAGGTCGCACACATCCACACCCTAGGTTCGCGCGGCGTCGCGCACGATGACCTGCAAGCCGAAGAGACAGAGGCAGGCAAGGGCGCTGCGGTTGGCGGCGCCCTTGGCGACACACCTGACCAAGTAGGTGCGGCATGAAACTGGCCACGATTGCCATTGAAGTCATTGACGACCTCTTGCTTTCTGGCGGCGAGGGCACCGCCTTGGGCTTGGACCGAACCGTCACCCGCGACGTCAAGGGCAATCTTGAGCTGCGTGCCAGTCACTTGATGGGCGTTTGGCGCGAAGCGGGCCGCGAGTGGGCGGTGCTGCGCGACACCGTCGAGTCGTCGCCGGCTCAGGAATGGCTCAATTTGGCTGAGCAAGTGTTCGGCAGCAAGCGGTGGCCTCGCCAGGTTGACGTTGAAGAGGTTGTGACTCCGACGCCCAGCAACGTTGCCAACGCATGGCAGACCACGGCCCGCGCGCCGTGGAGTCGGCGGCCCAAGGACGAGACGTTGCGGTCGATCGAAGCCGTGCCTGCGGGCACCATTTTCACGGCAACCTTGTCGCGCGAGGCGGAGGACGACCCCGACATCAATGCGCTGCTTCAAGGCTCCTTCGAGCGCTTGACCGCGCTTGGTGGCTCTCGCAACCGCGGCTGGGGGCGGGTCAAGGTCACGCCCCCGACCGAATGGGTGCGTGAGAAAGACGGCCCTGCCTTGGTGCTGACCTCAACCGCGCCAAAAGACGAGCTTGCTTGCCTACGCTTGGGCCTGCGGGTGGCCGCACCACTTCTGATCACTGACACATCGGTGCCCGGCGACCTGTTGCCAACTACTCAGTTCGTGCCCGGCGCGACCTTGCGCGGCGCCATTCTGTCGCTCGTGCGCAAACACGCAGGCGACGTCGTGACAAAAGAGGCTGCGGGGGCGGTCCTGTTTGGCGACGGCTTGCCCGTGCCAGCCGAAGCAATGCAGGCACTCACCAGCCTGCAAGCGCTGCCAGTGCCGCTCACGCTGCAAAGTCGCAAGCGAGCGAAAGACGCGGACGACGCACCGGCGCACACGGTCGCTCCCTGGTGGGCTAGTCCGGCCGAAGGCGTGCGAGCCGTAACAACGGCAACGCATGTCGATACGTTCCGGAGCAGCAGCACGCCTGAGGGCGAAACCCACAAGCGGGTCAAAGACAAGGTCACGCTTTGGCGATGTGGTGCCGCTGGGCCGTGGTTCCTGCACGCGCCGCGCATCAACACTCACCTGCGCAATGCCGTTCAACCTCTCGACCATGCCAGCGGCCTGCGCGGCGACACGGACTTGTTTAGCGAAGAGCGTATCGCGCGTGGCGATCACTTTGTGGCCGACCTCTGGCTGCCAAAGGACTGGGTCGCCAAGTTGGACACCTGGCTGTTGGGTGCGCGATTGCCCGTCGGCCGTGGCGGTGGCCGACTTGAGGTCATTGCCGCGAAAGAATGGGACATTTCGGGCACCAGCGTTGCTGAGGTTGGCGCAGCAGAAGCCGTGACCATCACCCTGACCAGCGACCTCGCGGTGCGCGCGGACGACCTTGGCTGGTGCGGTGACCTTGGCGTCGCGACCTGGCAGGCCGTCTTTGGCGACGCCTGGCCGCCTGGCGTGGCGGTCGATGACGCCCGCGAAGGCCGCCTGGCAGAGGTGAGCGAGACCACGACGCTGCGCGGCTACAACCGCACGACGGGCCTGCCGCGCTGGCCGGCACTGGCGATCAAGGCGGGATCGACGGTGCGGCTGAAGGGGACAGCTGGCGAGGTGGCCAAAGCCCGTGAGTTGCTATCGGCCCGGCCAGCGCTCGGTGAAAGACAGGAGGACGGCCTTGGACGCGTGGTCTTAGACCTCGACATTGATGGTGGCGCGCCCGGCAAGGTAGAAGGCAACGGCAAATCCCCTGCGAAACCCCCGGCTCGTGCTTCGCTTGAGCAATTGGCACAGCGCTTGCTGGCCCAGCCCTACGGCAAAAAGCTGTCCCGCGCCCAGCGCCACGACGCGGTGGCAGGTTTGCCAGGCGACTCAACGGTCGGTGCGCGCGCTTGGATAGAAGCGCAGTGGCAATGGGCTCGCGACCTTGACCCAGGCATCGACGAGGGCGCGGCCAAGGCGATGATTGCGGCGACGTTCGCTGACAGTGCTTCGCTAGCCAAGGAGGGCGAATGAGCGACGAGTTGCCTTTGGCGGTGTGGATCCGCGGCGACCTGGTCCAAACCAGTGCCTGGTCTGTGGGTGGCAGCGCGCGCTCAAGCGCCGCCGACATGGCTTTCTGTCGCGATGGCCAGGACAGGCTGACCCTGACCGGTGCCGCTCTCTCGGGCGCGATCGTGGACGCCGCCGCAAAGGTAGCGCCGGGTTGGGCCGAGGCGGCTTGGTATCGAGAAGGGCCAATTGCTGCCGTAACTTGCAAATTCGACGACCCAAAAAGCAGCGAATTGCGAGCGTCTGCACTGCAAACCTGGCACGCCCATCCGACCGACAGCACCCCGGTCCTCCGTCCCGGCGTTGCCCTTTTGCACAAGACCCGTGCAGCAACTGGAGAGGGCGGCACTGGCGCCCTTTTCGACATTGAGGCCACGCCGGCGGGTACGCGCTGGCCGCTACTACTACGCCTGGACGGGCTGAACAACCACGCCGCCGACCTGGAATGGCTGCTGGCGCGGGTGCTCGCCGACTGGGCGGCAGGCCTTGGTTGGCTTGGCGCGAGCGTGGCGCGAGGCATGGGCTGGTTTGCGTTGCAAAATGCCCAGGTAATGCGCTTGCCGCGCACGGTAGACGGCTTGGCCGCCGACACAGCGCTTTGGAGGGCCGGGCCGGGCGGCCAACCTCCGCAAGCGGCTGGTCGAATCAAGGCAGAGGACTGGACTACCTGGGTCACCAGCAAGCCACCCGCCGCCACCAGCCCCGGTTCAGCATGGTGGCACGCCACGTTCGCAATCGACATCACGGCTGGCGCTCGCGCAGATGGCTGGGGCGCGGACTTCGTTGCCGTTGGCGGCCATGACACTGCCGACGCGGAGCAGGGAGAGAACCCGGAGGAGTCGCAAGTTCGACGGGTCGCGCGTATGGGGCGGCAACTGGCGAACCCGACCTGCCTGCCCGGGAGCGCCATACGCGGCACGTTGCGGCATGCGGCGGCTGCGCTGGCGCGCGGGGCGGCGATGCCGAACGTGTTGGACCCCGCAATCGACACCGACGTAGCGGACGCTGGCAAGAACGATCCAGGCAACGCCGCGCGCTCGGCCGTCGACGCTTGGTTCGGAACCGTCAACCTGTCGAGTCGCATTGTGGTGCGCGATGCTCTGCCCAAGATGGGCAGCGCCCCGGTGGTGAGGAAACTCGAACTGCACGCAGAAGACGAGTTCACCGCCGCGACCTACCTGAGCGCCAAGTACACCGTCGAGGCCGTCGTCGCCGGCACGTTCCAGACTGTCATTGCCATTGAGGCCACAACCCGTGCCGAACTCGAAGCCGGTGTCGGCCAATTGCTGCCCGCGCTGCGTCTGGCCGAACTCGGCCATGTGCCGCTTGGTGCCGATGCCTTTGCGGGTTTGGGCTGGCCGAGCTGGACGGTAACGAGCGTCAGCGCCGGCCGCTTTGGCGAGGGCGTGCCGGCTAGGCTCGACGACAAGGGCAAGGGCAAGGACGAAGCCAACCTTGGCCAAGTGGCCGACCAGTGGAAAGCGGCGCTTGCCGGGCTTGCGGCCGACCAGCCGAGGCCCGTGGACTGGCGGTATCGGCCGCCCAAGGCCGCACCCAAGACCAGCCGCAATCCGGCCGATAACGTCCCCAGGGCCGCTGAACCACCTCGGGACAAAGACAACTACGCGCTACGGCGCTGGTTGGCGTCGGCGCTGGAGGGGGCGACAGTGGCCGATGTCGTGGCCGCACTCACCCCTGCCCTCGACCGAGGCGGCGAGTCCTGGATCCTGACCGCCGAATTCGCGCAAGGTCCTGAACCAAAGCCCGGGACTGCCCGTTGGTGGGTACCAGGCGACGAATTGCCAGACGACGACATGACCGAAGCCGTGCTGCACCTGCGCGATGGCTGGGTGCGGGTGGCGAAGACTGTGCGCGGGGTACGGGCGGCTTGCGCGCGCTACGCGGCCTCAGCGGCACCCGTGGGCGAGGGCCTTGTCTGGGTCGAGGCAGGTGCCTGTGATGTCAGGCTTAGCGGCGAAGTCGCCTTCACGCGCGGCGACTGGGAGCGTTTCGGCTTGCAGCGGCCGGCGGGCATGCCAGTGTCGGTGGGCATTGTGGTCGCGCGCTCGGTCGGTGGCGATCACGCGCTGGTGGGCTGGCATTTTGCGCCAGTGCGCGATGGAGGTCAGTGATGGGTGTTGGACACAATCAACCGCCGACCGCGGGCCAGTCGTCGCACCCCTTTCGGTTTGTGCCGGTGCTGCCGGAATTGGCGGTGACCGACACGCCGGTTTGGCACGACAGTATTGCGCAGACGGCGGCCGCGCGGGGCGAAGGTGAGGAGTTGCTGAGCGGGGAGTTGCGGTGTGTGCTGGAGGCCAAGACGCCGCTGCACGTCGGGTGGAAGCAGACCAAGACGACGATTCAGGGCTGCGAATGCTCGGTCAGCGAGCCATTGACACTGGGCGACGGCCCCAATGGCGAACCGGGCCCGGTGGTGATTCCGGGGTCTACGCTCAATGGGATGCTGCGGCATTCGATTGGGGCGCTGCTGTGTGCGCCAATGGAGCGGGTGGCGGAGCGGACGTTTTCTTATCGCCCGAATGCGGCCATCACCCACCCACAAGCGGGCGAGGCATTTCGTCGCGTTGCCGCACTGGTCGTGGAGCGTACTCCAGGCCCGCTGTCGGGCGACGCCAAAGTCGTTGTGCAGGTACTGGATGACATTGCGAATGTGCGGCTGTGTACGACTACCGCTGCCAATCGGATCCGGAGCAAGCTTGGAAGTGGCCAGGTCCCCTGCCAGATTCCAGACACTGCAGCCACCCGGCGTCAAGACAGGGTACTCGGATTTATCAAGGAAAAGCCAGGGGATCAGTTTACCTTGACCAAAGGTTGGGTGCTGGCCCGCTATGCGCAGGGGATCGACGACTTCGGCCGCCTGGCGAAGTTGCACGCGATCAAGGAGAAAGCCGACCCAGCGAAGGTGCCAAAGTACGCGGCGGCACTTGTGCTGGTACCGCAGGATGCCAGAAAGGTTACGCTTGGTCGTCAACTCTTGTCGCGTCACGTCCGCCTTATTCGACACCTCCACGACGCCGGCGATGGTCATCTGAAGGATCACCAACTACTGCGCGGCGAAGAAAAGGACGCGCAGACGAAGGCGCTCAGTGAGCGCCTGGATCGACACTTGGGCGATACCCTGAGCACAGGTCAGGTCGTGTTCCTAGAAGTCCGCGACACCGACGCTGGCCTCGCCGTCGATACGATCACAGAGACCTTTATGGGTCGAGCGCCGTACAACAGCACCGTACACACCAAGGCCGGAAAGGTACGGCGTGCCGTCAAACCACTAGAAATCGAAACGAACCCCGGTGAAGGTGAAAAGTCGGTACCGCCACAGCGGCTTTCCGCCGCACGGCTGCTTTTCGGTTTTGTGGGTGACCAAGAACTTCGGACGGATGCGATCGGCCTAGGGCACTTTGGGCGAACGTCAGGGCGCATTTCTTGCAATGCCGCGGTTGAACAGGTTGGTGCCAACCCGAGATTCCTGCCGGGCACGCCAAATCAAGGGGACAGCACCCTTGTCTTGCGCCCGCAGGGCTCGCCGAAGCCTTCTGCAGTCGAACACTACGTGGCCCAGGACCACGCAACGCGCAACAAGCGCGCCGATCAAGGCGTCCTGAACACTTGGGGCGAAGGGCCTAGTTCGGGTGGTGATCTCGCCGGCCGAAAGTTCTACCTGCATCAACCGCGCGCGGTCGCCGACCGCTTATGCTATGAGGCGCGCGACGGATTCGGCGAAGAGCAGGCTTTGCTCAGCAACCCCCGCCTTACCAAACACTGCCCGCGGCTCAAGTTCGTCTCGGTCCCAGACACCAAGTTCAAGTTCACAGTCCGTTTCATCAACCTGCGGCACTGGGAGCTTGGCGCGCTAAGACTCGGACTCAGTCCGAGCGCGACCGATGTGCGAACGGTTGAACGCGCCATCTTGGGTCAATCGGAGCCTGCGGCGGCCTTCTTGGCAGGGCCCAACCATCCGAACGGTCGGCCCGCGTTGCTCCACAAGCTGGGGCGCGGTCGTGCCTACGGCCTTGGCAGTGTTGCCGTCACGGTTCGCGAGTTGTGCTTGATTGCGCGCGGCGATAATGACCAATGGGCACCTAAGCTAAGCACCTCGCGTGTGGATGTGCTGCGCCAAACCTGCGTGGAGGCGCTGGCTGCACGGCTAGCAGCGACTTTGGTCACAGACCAACAGAAAAGAGATTGGGCGCATCGCGTTTTGGGCAATTGGATCGATGTCCACGCGTGGCGTTCCAACCGCACCCCGCAGCCCGGGTATCCCGGGCTTGCGCGCAACCCGGCGCAGTTTCCAGACGACACAATCCTCTACCACAACACTGTGCGTCAGCGGCACCTTGAACGCCGAAAATTGCACAAGGCGCCGGGCGAGCCCAATCGTGATGCCCGCTACGGCATCCTCCCCGACCCCGACTGGTAACCCAACCCCTCCACTACCAAATCCCATCCTCCTCAGCCGCCTCGACCATCCCCCGCGTGCGCGCCCGCCCAGCGGCCATGACCGCCTGCACGCCCTGCAAGTACGCTTCAGGGTCTCCGGCCAACCGCGCCAACAGCCGTTCGCGCTCGTCGGCATCCGCCAGGGCCTCGCGCTCCACTGCCTGGGCACGGTACTCAGCGGTGTCGCAGTGCATCGCATAGCGCTTGGTCAACTGGTGCTCGGCATGGGCGTTGGAGACGGCCATCACCGCCGCCTGGGTCACCACCACGCCCGCCGCCAGCGGTGAAGCATTGGCGGCAAGGCCGCCGCGACGCGCGAGCTCGGGTAGCGCCTCAGCCAGAAATTCCAGCGGGGCCAATGTGTTGCGGTCGCGTTCAGCGAGCCGTTTGAGTTCATTGCGGTCCATGGCATTCCCTCCGGTCACAGGTCCTCGATGTCGTCGATGAAAGCGCGCAGGTAAGCCAGCGCTTGTTCCTCCAGCTGCTGCGCAGCCGCGTGGTGGCCGCCGGCCTTGAATGCGTCTGCTTGAATCAGCCATTGCCGCACCAGCTTGATGCGGTGATCGAGGTCGCGGTTGAAGCGGCGAAGCGTGGCGTCGATGACCTCCCGGCGCTTGTGCGCCCGCTTGGCCTGGCTGCTCTGGGCGTGGCCAATCGCGCCGCCAACGAGTGCGCCGGCAATAATAAATGGGATCAAGAACAACATGCTCAACCTCGCTTGCGGCCTGGGCGGTCAACGCCGTTGGCGATTTGGGCCTGGACTGTCATTTGCAGCGCCGACAGCAGCGCTTCGGGCTGGTCGTCGGGCAGGCGGTTGCACAAGGCCATGCGCTCTTTGCGGTCGCCCGCGCGCTCAGTTGCCCAGGTTTCCACTTCATGGCGTTCGGTCGCGGCAGTTATCGCCGCCCGGCGCGTCAGTTGGTGCTCGGCCCAAGCTTGCTGGCCGCCTTTGAGCAGGGCGACGCCGACTTCGGCGACCGCGGTGGCGCGAGCGATCTGGACGTCGCGCTTTTGTTGTCCGGTCATCCACGGGGCCGACTTCGAGGCGTCAGCGATGTCCTTGGAATCGATCTTGACGATGGGTGGCATGGGAACTCCTTGCTTGCATGCCGGCTGCAGCCGGCCGGTTGTGTCTTCGCAGGCACCTACTCCAAGTCGGCGCCAATCACCTTGTCGCCGGCAGTGTCCTTTCGGTGAGCCGTACGGTGCGCCTTGGTTGCCGCTTGTAGCGCGGCCAGGATTTGTTCGGGGGTGTCGGCCTTGTCGGCGGCAATCTGCCGTTGCCGGCGCTCGCGCTCGCGGTCTGCGCATTCCGCGTCGACTGCACGGCGGTCGTCCTGCCCTTGCCAGGCCGCGGCCCAAGTCTGCTGCGAATTTTTGGCCATGGCGCGCACGGCCGCGCTCGCGGCCACGCCAATCGGGGCAAGCAGCTCCGCCACGTTGGGATCGGGCGCCGCCTCACGCTTGGCCTGTTGCTCTGGTTTGCGCTGTGAGTTCATGACTTACCTCCGTTGCGCGCATTCTGCTGGGCCGCCCTTGCCCGCGCATTCAGGTCCTGCACGCCTTGCCATTTGTGGGCGTCGGTCTCTCCGTGGACCGCAGCCGCCGGCTTGTTGGGTTTGCTGCAAAGCCATGCGAGAAGCCCTGCGCCGAGGGCGGCGGCCAGACCGCCAATGGCCTGATTGGATGTGGGTTTGTAGCTCATGGTGCACCTCGGGTTGGACTGAAGTCGCGGTCAATTCGCCGGACTGCACCGGTAATCTGCAAAGGGCGTGCCAAGTTCGACTTGCCTGATCTATTGGGATTTTTCGAAAACGGCCAACGCGTTCCGTGAACTGTAGATCCGTTTCGGAAAGCACATTCCGAAAATGCAACGAAACTACGCATCGACTGTCCGCTTGGCAGCATGAGCTGTCGCGCATTTCGTCTTGAAGATTTCGCCGCTCCGCCATTCCAGCCACTTGCGCAGCAGGGCGACCGCAATCGGCGCATAGCGCGCAATGACTGGCGCCCATTGGACCACGACCGCTACCACCTTCGAAAACACAGAAGCAAGAACTGCAAACATCGAAACCTCCTAAAAGACTACTATTTCTTGCCAGCACATGACCCGGTGGTCGTTGCGCGCGCACGCTTCGCCTTTGCGTAGTCGGCGACAGCATCGACACCGAACCCCTCTGCCAATCCGGCTTCTTCGGCGGCCGCCCCGCGCTCGTCCATGGCCGACGCGACCCTGGCGATGCGCCTGCTGACGGCCGTGCGGATCCGCGCCAAATCGCCGCGCGGGTCTGAACTGCGCGCAGGATCGATGTCGGCAAGTTCATCGGCGGCACTCCGCAGTTCGCTGACGAGCAACTGATCCTCGTGCACAATTGAACCGACAAGGGTACCGGCCATGGCGCTGAGCTTGGCGGGATCCTCGCGCTTTGGCACCGCAATCAACGTCACCAGCCGGTCGCGCAGCGCAGACTCTATCGCCTGCCGCGAAATCGTCGTGCTTGGCGCTACCGCCCGCGCTGCCGCTCGCATTACCTGCTTGATTTCAGCGGCAGTGAAGGCGTCAGCCACCGCCTTGTCCGCGGCAAGGATCTGGCCATCAAGCTCGGCGATCCAGCTATCGTTGAGCAAATGCGCCTGCGGTGTCTGCGCGAAGAAATGGCGCCACATCCGTCGGCGCAGCGCCTGATCGGGCACCGGGATCTCGACACTGACCACGCGCCTATCGACGGCCTTGTCCAGCTGCTGGCGCAGGTTGGTCGCCAGGATGACGGGCAGTTTATGGTGCTCTAGTAACTTTAGCAGTTCGTTGACGGTGCAGTTGTCTTCGTGCCGTGCGTCATCGCTGACATCGCTGCGTTTCGCCAACAGGCTGTCGGCCTCGTCGAGAAAGAGCACCGCTCGGAGCTTTTCGGCTTCTTGAAAAGCCGCGGCGACGTTCTTGCCGCTTTCGCCGAGGAAGCGCGAGCGGACTTGTGAGACGTCAGCCGCGACCAACGGCATGGTGATTTCGTTGGCGATCGCCTTGGCGAGCATCGTCTTGCCTGTGCCGGGCTTGCCAAACAGCACCAAGGCAGTGCACCCGTTGTCCTCTTCGCCAAGTTGGCCAAGGGCCGCATGGACAGTGCGCAGATGCCGGATTCCCTGCACGAATTCGTCGATTTGTCGCTTCGGCACATCGCCGAGCAACACGTCGCTCAATAGCAGGCTGCCGGTGGCGACTAGCCGCACGAATTTGGGCGCGGCCGGCACCGCTGCAGCAACATCGCGGACGTCAATGGTGATCACCGCTGGCCGCCACTCGTTGGCGTCCGCTACCTTGCGGCGGCGCGCTGCCAGGTTGTCGCTGACGTGTTTGAATAGCGCCAGATCGCTGCCCTTGCTGTCGCCGACGCAAACTTCACAGTCGCACCGCGCGCACCACAGTATTGGCAATCCACGTCCGGTGAATTGAACGCCGTCGATCTCCCAAAGGCGCACGTTGCCGCGATCCAATAGGTGCACGCTTCCGTTGCATGTTTCGCATCGCAGCATTTGCGCCTTTCCTGCAAAGATATCCGCAAGCATCATGACCTCCTCATTCACGGTTCGCCGCGTACTGGCAGCGCCGACTATGCGTCCACGCTCGCTTCGCGCTTGCGCTCGGCGCGAACGGCAGCCACGCTGCGCTCCACCCGAGCCAGGTCACCGAGGGTCAAGCGCCGCCAGGCCTCGCCAAATCGCTCGAACCAGCGCTCGAGCCAGCGGCAGGCCGCAGCAGTCGCTTTGTCGATCAGCAGGTCGATGCGCGCCCCCAACGCATCAGCAGCCATGACACCGGCTTCGCTGACCACATCGCAAGCAGCGCGGACACCAGACTCAATGCCCAGCTTGCGTCCGACCCACTCTGCCGCGGGCCGCACGACGTTGCGCCAGGCGCCGACGACTGCATTGCGAACGGCGTTGTAGGCGCCCTTGATAGCTGAGCCCACTTTGGCAGCGATGTTTGAAAAGAAGCCCATTTTGTCCTCCTGCTGGCCAGTGCCGCGTTGTGCTGGCGTTCCCTGGTTGTCCTACTGCCTGTGCCTGCTATTCCCGAGTGCAGCGAGAACTGCGAAAGATTGCATTTCGGTGGACGGCTTCGCTTCACGCCGATCGATGCCGGGCATTTTGCGCCGGGCGACATTTCTGGAATGCAAGCACCGTGCCAAACGCACAACGTTGAAATTAATATGCATTACCCAAGTCCTCGCGGCGACGTCTGTAAACAAGCGATCCGTTTTTGAACCGAAATTCGTCGATGCCGATCCAGAACTCGGCATGTAGCGGCATGACGACACGCCCCCACAGCCGCTGATTGGCCATCCACGTTGTCGGGGCATCGGGCTCGGGAACCGCATGGCTATCCTTGTTTGCGGCTGGGCCGCTGTGCGCCGCTCGCGATTTGGAGTTGGCCGATTGTCTCGAGGGCGCGCAGAAGCGTGTCTGCTTCGGCGGGCAGGCGGTCGCTCAGCGCCATGCGTTCCCTGCGGTTGGCAGCGCACTCGGCGCTCCAAGCATCCAGTTCGCGGCGTTCGCGCTTGGCTAGCAGCTGTGCGCGCTTCGTGGTCTGTGTCTCGGAGACGGCGTGCTGCCCGACGGAGCCCAACGTCTCGATGACCTTGACCACAGCCAACGCCTGCGCAACTTTGACGTCGCGCGTTTGCTCGCCGTTCATCCACGGCGCAGACCTGGATAGCTCAGCGATATCTCTGCCGTTGACCTTGCCTATGGCAGCCAAAGGCGTCTCCTTGTGGCTGGTGGCCTGGCCGGCGTTCTTTGCGGCGCCAGCGACACCTGACTGGATCAGGTCTGATTGCGCCTGGGCTGCTGCGAACGCCTTTGATTCGACATTGCATGCCACTTGGTCGGGCTTGGTGTTGGACTTCATAGGGTGCCACCTTTGCGGGCGTGCTGCTGCGCTGCTTTGGTGCGGGCGCGCAGGTGATTGATGCCTTGCCGGCGAGCAGCCTCGTTCTCTGCTTGCACCTCAGCTGCAGTCCTGCTCGGTCTGCTGGCCAGCCAGGTAATCAGGCCGACGACCAGTGCGCCGAGGCGGCCGCCAGCAGCTTGTCCGGGTGTTGGTTTGTAGCTCATGGTTTCGCTCCGTTTGCTCGATGTTCGCGGCCCTTCCGCCGCCCGTCCTTACCCTTGTGCAAAGCTCGTGCCAAGGTTGGATTGTTGAATTTATTGTCATTTTGTGGACGACTAGCGATTGCCTTGGTGAATATCGGATCCATTTTGGAACTGTTGTTCACAACTGCCCTGTCGACCTCTGTGTTAGACGTCGCACGACCAGCCCAGTCTGACAGTCCCCATCACCGACAGTCCGACAGTTCTCATCACTACCGCCGGCGCGCATTTCGTGCCACCCTGGCGGAAATCAACGCCCCTTGGGGCAAGGCAGGCACTCATGGCCACCCCGGCTGCCGTGACCTTCGACCGTTGGACCAGCTACCGCATGCTTGCAGGCGCGTGGGAGACGGTGCGTGCCGCCGATGTGGCGCCTGGCGTAGACGGCCAGCGCGTGCAGGCGTTTGCGCGGGCATCCGCGGTCGAGGTCACAATCCTGTGCGATGAGCTGCGCAGCGGCCGCTACCAGGCACAGCCCTTGCGTGGATTTCGCATTGCCGACGCCAAAAAGCGCGAACGCCTGGTTGGAGCGCCGGCCCTGCGTGATCGCATCGTCCAGCGGGCTTTGCTGGCGGCGTGCGAGCCGCATTTCGCGCAGTGGCTGCACCGTGATGTGCATGGCTACGTGCGCGGGCGTTCCACGCTGACGGCACAGCACCGTGCGGCCGGGTTCGCGGCGGCAGGCTTGCGCTGGTGCTTGCATGTCGATGTGGCCGACGCCTTCGGCACGGTGCCGCGTGATCGCTTGCAGGCGCTGTGGGCCGAGGTTGCTGACGCCGAGACCGCGGCGGTGGTCGCCCAGTTCGCCGGGGCCACGATCGTGGACGACGGGGTTGCCGTGGCGGTGGCGCCGACTGGCATTCCGCTTGGGCAGCCGATCTCACCGTTGTGTCTGAACCTGTGGCTCGGGCCGCTTGACCGCGCGCTCGACGCGGCTGGTTGGTCGTTCGTGCGCTACGGCGACGATTTGCTGGTGCTGGCGGCGACCGAGGCCGCGTTGCAGCCAGCACTTGACCTTGTGCGCGCCAAACTTGGCCACCTCGGCATGGCCTTGCGCGACGACAAGACCCGCATTGTCGAGATTCCAGGCGATCCCGTGCCGTTTCTGGGTCGCGCCCTGTGTGGCAATGCAGTCCTTGAGCCGGTTGCCGACAAGGCGCCCAAGCCGCGCGACGACGATAGCGAGCCCACATTGGAAGCCGCGCGCACCCGCACCCTCTATGTGCAGACGCCAGGCGCCATGGTGCGGGCCGCCAATGGCCGCGCGGTGGTGACGGTCAAGAAGGAGGAGGTGGCGAACGTGCGTCTTGCAGACGTCGATCGGGTGGTGCTGCTGGCACCAGCGACGCTGACTTCGCCGTTGCTGGCCGCGTGCCTGTCGCGCGAAATCCCGCTTTTCATCGCGGCATGGCCGCATGGTGCGTTTGGCACCTTGACCCGCAACGATGCCCAGGATCCGCTGATGTTGCGTGCGCAGGTCGAGTCGGTGAGCGACCCGGCCTTTCGGCTGGCAACCGCCAAGGCCATTGTGTGCGCCAAGATTGCGTCGGTGCGCTGGCTGATGCGGGTCAAGCGCGGCATCATGGCCCAGCGGTACCAATTGACTGAAGACGCCCGCGGCGTGGCGCACGCGAACTCCGTCGAACAATTGCTCGGCATTGAAGGCGCAGCTGCGCGCACCTGGTGGACATCGTTCAGCTGCATGTTTGCCGTGGACGCCATGCGCCCCAATCACCGTACGCGCCGGCCGCCGCGCGACCCGGTCAACAGCATGCTCAGCTTTGGCTACACGCTGCTGATGGATGAAATGCAGACGCGGCTGCTCGAGGCCGGGCTCTCGCCGTATTTCGCGTACCTGCACGCCTTGCGCCAGAACCATCCGGCACTGGCGAGCGATTTGATGGAAGAATTCCGCGCGCCGGTGGTGGACCGCTTTGTGTTGCAGGCGTGCAATCTACAGCAGTTCACGGGCAAGGACTTTCGCACGGACGACGTAGGCGGCGTGTTTCTGCAAGACACCGCGCGGCGACGCTACCTGGAGATGTGGGAGGCCTGGATGCGCGAGCCGTGCTGGCCTTCGACCAGCGGAAGGCAACTGTCGCCGCGCGACGGGCTGTACCTGCAGACGCGGCGCTTTCGCGACTATGTGTTCGGCAGGCGCCCAGAGTACGTCGGTCTTTTCGATCCGAAGGGGGGCCCATGCGCTGTTTGATCGTCTACGACGTCAGCGACGACCGCCGTCGCCGGCAGGTTGCCAAAGCCCTGGAGCGGTCGGGTGTGCGCGTGCAGAAAAGCGCCTTCGAGCTCGACATCGACCCCAGCGAACTGCGGGAGCTGATGCGCACCATCGAGTCGCGGATTGCCCGCCAGACCGACCGCGTGGTGGTGGTGCCGCTGACCGCGCGCGGGTTGCAGCAAGTGCGCTGGTTGGGTGCCGGGCCGCTGGAGAGCCTGCCAGAGCGCAAGCCGGATTTTTGGTTGGTATGATCGGCGAGGGCTTTTTGCGCCGCGGGCTGGGCCGACATCAAGGGTGGCTTGCAAGCGTCTGAAATCACACAAACGTGGCAAAACATGCGATCGCAAAAGTTGACATAATGCCTGGAGGTTTTACATGGGCGTTTTCCATAATGACGGCAGCTAGTTGTGCGACGGCCGGCAGGGAGATTTTCGCGGACCTCGGGCGACGGCGAGGGGGTTTTACATTTTGGGCTAGAAAGATGTTGACCAATATGGGGTTGCAAGGTATAGGGTTGCCCTGGCCTCGTTTTCGGGGTCGGGTCGAAACTCCGCCGGGAGGAACTCGATCGTCGCGCCGTCGAGGTTGCCCTGGCCTCGTTTTCGGGGTCGGGTCGAAACTCATTCATCTTGATCTCAAACTTCCACTTGCGAAGGTTGCCCTGGCCTCGTTTTCGGGGTCGGGTCGAAACTTGCAAATCTCCGCCAACTTTAAGATTTGCTGGTTGCCCTGGCCTCGTTTTCGGGGTCGGGTCGAAACGGCGACCGCGACCATTCTGGAAAATCCGGTTAAGTTGCCCTGGCCTCGTTTTCGGGGTCGGGTCGAAACGACGCACACGATGCCCCTGACGCCCACGACGCGTTGAATGGCCCAGGCTGTCGGGCCAATTCGAAGCATCACAAAGTTGCAGTTTTTCTTGCCCGCCCGGGCCCAGCGACTGTGGTTCGGGTCGAATCATCGTCGACGCCGGCAACCCCATCGGCTGTTTGGCTGTTCAGCTTGTTGGGGACGCCATCGACCGCCCGGGCCGCAATCCGCCTGCGCTGTGGGTGTTCGGCACTATCGTCGTGCTTTGGACCCTTGCCCTTCGCCACCCGTCCTGCTGCCCCGCGGTGCCTGGGTACCCCGACCGCGGAACGGCAACACCTTGCCCCGCCCACCACGACCAAACCGGTCCGTCGTGCCGGGGCCTGAAAAGGCTGTCTGCCGCGACGCCTTGGATGCCGTCAACCAGGCCACCATTGCCTTGCGCAGCGCCTCAGCAACCAGGGCGAGCACGGCGATCGCCGCCAGCGCGGCCACAGCAATGACGACCTTGAACACCATGCGGCCTCCCGTTACGGTCCGGCGACCTTGGCCGTGGCCTTGCCGACCACGCCGCCACTGGCGCAGGCGATGAACCGCCGCATCTGTGCGCTCAGTTCACGGCCTGCCGTGCTGTCCACAGGTGCGGTCAGCAAAAACAGGACCTTGCGCCCGCCGGCCATACGCGCCAGCACGACCAATGTACCCCGATCCCGACCCGCCAGCATGGCGGTTCCGCTTTTCGCCCCTTCCAGCGTCGTGCCTGCAATCGCCGTTGGCAAGGCGCTGCAAGTGCCACCAGGCGCAAGCGCCATCCGCAACCCTTTGGCGATTGCCGGGACTTCGCTGGGCAAAAACGCAATCCGCCCCTCGTCCACCGGGTCGGTTGTCACATAGCGCGCCTTGCGGACCCGGCCATCCCCCACTGCGATGGCCGCATACAGTCGCGCGAGTTCCGGCAGCGCCGTCGCCGCGCCCAGCACGAGCCGCTGCGGGTTCGCCGGATTGAACGTAAGGCCAATCGCGTCGGCCACACGCGCGGTCGCGGCCGCGTGCTGCGTCGCCATTTGCACAGCACAGACGTTACATGACCGCGCCAGAGTCGTCTCAACCGTCATGGGTCCGTGGTGGTGGCAGTGCACCACGCCCGCAGGCGTCGACAGCCTTCCCGAACAATTACACACGCCCCCTACGCCCGCAGCGCCCGCGACCGCCATCACCTTGCCTGCGGAACCGATGTCGAAGCTGCCGCGAATGGCGTTCGACAGATCGCCATGGCGGTTCGAGGCTGCGCCAAGGACGGTGGCGGTTGTTGCGTCAAGCGCCAGTGCGGCGGCGAGGTCTGGTAGCCCAGCGACCACTGCCACCGCCGCCTGCTGAAACGATGGCACTTCGGTGGTTTGCAGGGGTCGTGGCGCGATGGGCTCAGCCCGCAAGAATCGCCGCCATGGATGGGCAATTGCGCCGGCAAGGTCGAACCTGTCAGCCCGATGTTGGCGTTGACTGCCCGCCCAGGTGGCCAATTCGCTCGTCGTTTGTTGCCCTGCTGTGTTGAGGAGCGGGCCGGGTACGGCACCGGCTAACTTACCAATGCGCCGATTTGGCATCATCAACTCGCACACCAAGACCCGATCATGTGGGTCGACGCCGATGGCGCGGTGGGCGACCAGCGCGAAGGCCACGACCACCGTAGCCGGCAGAAGCCACCGCAAGACGGCCGGCCGCTGCAAGTCAGGCAGCAGCTCGGGCGCATCCTCGCGCACTGGCGCCACGGCGATGGCCGACAGCACAGCCATGGCCGACAGGGCCAGCGTGCCGTGACCCAAGATTGGCATTCCGCTCCCGGTAAACGGCAGTACGCCGACGTCGGTCAGCAAACCCAAAAGCCAGTGCACCGCCAAAGCCGCACCGGCCGCTCGGCCAACCGCGCGCTTCGACCGCAGCAGCCCTGCTGGCAGCCGGGCGAGCGCCAACAGCAGCAATACTGTCGGCACCACACCAAGGCAAGCGATGAGGGTCACCGGCACTTCGTCGTCGACTTGCCGAACCTTGAGTTTTTCAGCCGCCTGGGGTTTCCAGCGCGCTGCCACTGCGCCGTGCAGGAGCATTTCGCGTACCAGGGTCTGGTCGGTCCTGACGTGGATTCCGGCGCTTGCGTCATCGCACGCCGTAGGTACTGGTGTTGCCCACGCAGAAAACCGGCGCAAGTCCTTGTCGCCTCTGGCAAGCGCCGCGCACGCAGCGAACACCACAAGCCCCGCCGCCAACCACAGCAGCGCATTGCGCCCGTTGCGGCCCAGCACCCACAGCGCCGCCACTAAACTTGCGGAAAACACAGCACCCTCGCCAAGACCGGCGCCCCATTTGGCGGAGGCACCGAAGACCGCAATGCACGCAAGTGGCGCAGGCCAGCCGATCCGTTGCCAGGTCAGCGCCACCGCCAGCAACGGCGCACAGAGGCGCAGTCCTTCCGCAGGCCGCAGGCCCATTCCGAACTTTTGGAGACCCGCCGCAGCAAGGGCCGTCGCAATTGCGACCAGCGCCCAGGCCACCCAGGGTGGTTGTAACGCCGCGTCACTCGGCCAAGTGAGCTTGGCTGACGCCGTGGCCGAAAGCAGCGCTGCCGCGCCGACGAACGCCGCCGCTTGCATTCCCATCGGGACGCCAGCAAGCCGGTGCACCAGCAGCGACGCGGCTGGCATGACCAACCACCCGGCGGCAACGGATCGACCGACCAGCGGACCCGCAAGCGCCTGGTGTGCGAATGCGGCGGTCGCCACCAAGGTCAGTGCGAATTCCCAGGATGGCGCTGTGCCCGGCACCACCGATGCAGCCAGCAGCGCCGCTGAGGTCACGGCGAAGAGAATCAACATGATTGCGATTGCCTCGCCGGTTCAGTTGTGGTTGTTCCATGCGACGTCTTGAGCGCTGCAAGCGCTGCAGCGGCAGCGGTGCACGCCGGCACATCCCGCAACGGCACGGACATCTCGATTCTGGCCACCCGCACGGTCGTCCGATCGGTCGCGCGCAGCCCCACCAATTTCACTGGCTGGTTGCGCAGCCGCCCCTGCACGCGGGCGATTCCGTCTGGGTCGGCGTGGACGGCGACCAGCGAACCCATTGTGCTGGCGCCACGCACCAGGTAAGTGGCCAGATCGACGCCACGGAGGACGCGATGAAGCGCATTGGGGGCCGGTGCTGGCATCCGAATTGCCCGCGCTTCAGCCAGGGCCGAACGCACGACGCGCCGGCGTTGCACCAGGTCGAGGGCCGCAAATCCGTCTGGTAGCATCAGGCAAGGCTCGTCCGCAGGCTCAAGCTCCGCCACCGACAGCGCGGTTGACGCCGGCAGGGGGGCCATGCGACTGCCGCGGTCGCCCTGTGCCGTGCTCGCCGCGCGGCTAGCCAGTCGCCGAACTTGCGGCTCGAGTGCGCGGGCGAGGCGCGGGTGTAGGCAAGCCAGCGCTGCGCGCAGATCGTCGTCGCCGCCGGCCGACGTCTGGTCCTCCGCGCGACCATCCACATCTTCAAGCGCGGTGAAAAGCGTGCGAAGCAAGCGCTTGACGGAACCGGATGCCACGGGCGCTGCGGCAACCGGCGCGCTCGGTTGGCGGCCGACTAGCGCAACACACGCCAACGCCAATGCGTCCAAGCGCACCGCCACTGCCGCCGCGCCCATGGTCAGCGCGTCCTGGTCGAGTGCTTCGATGACGCGCCGGGCCGCCTCTGCGACCACGCTTGCTGTCACCTGGCCGCCAGCGCGCAAAGCCCGTGCAGCTTCGCGGGCGAAACGTGGGTCGTCCGGCAACTGCAACAGCGCCTCGGCAGCGTCGCCGAGGTTTTCTGTCAGCAGCAGATCCAGTTCGGCCTGCGCATCCAAAACGCCAGCACCTGCGACAGCCGACTGACAAGCAGCACGGGCCTGTTTTTCGGCCGCGGCCTCAAGGCCCGCGCTGGTCGTGGTCAGACCGACCTTGGCAACGTGCACAAACGGTCCAGCCTTTGGGGTGCGCAGTGCGGCGGCGACTTCGGCGTCGACCAGCGCCTGCTGAATCGCGCCAGACTTGGCTGCCAACAACTGGGCCATCACCTGCAGGTCCCCGGCAACGCAGTCAGAGTCCGCACTGCACAGCACGACCACGCTGCGAAACCACTTGATTTCTTGCATGATGACTGCAAAATTCTCAAAGCGGGCAGCGTCGGCCGCCTCGGACAGACCTGTCCAGATTGGAGCGACAACCAGCAGATTGAGCGCAGTCGGCTGCCCGCGCAGCGCGATCACCTCGGCTGCCGCGTTGGCCACCGGCCCGACTCCGCTGCCGGCGGTCGCGCCCGTGCCACACATCAGCCATAGCTCGCGCGCTGAAGTCGTGTGCAGCAGACGCCCAATGCGCGTACGCAGGGCAGGTGCTGCGCGATGCCATGCTGCCGTGTCGACCGCTGTCGCCATGCCGCCCAGGCCAACGCTGCCCGCTGGACCGGTCGAGCCGCCGCCCACCACAACGTCCGCGCGACCGGCAACGCTGTCCACGCGGATGACTGCGTCGCGACGCATGGTTTGCGACGCCGTGATGGCGCTGGTGCCCAGGGTGAGGAACAGGGTATGGCCGCTAGACATTGTTGGCCTCCATCGGCGCGCGCGGCGCACGCACGAGCACAGTGCGGGTGGCGTCGACCCGAACCACGCCGGGCACCGTGACTTGCTGCGTTGGACATGTCGCTGCGCCATCAGGCGTCAAGGCGTTGATGGCGAGCACTTTGCCGTCACGCGCCTCGATGCGGCGGTTGCCTCCGAGTTCCAGCAGCGGGTTGGCGGGCGACAATGCAAGCTCCACGCCCTTCCAGACCACAATGGCTACCGGCTTGCGGCGTTGTCGACGCCAGCGCAGTTGCCCAAGCCGACCTGCTATCAACAGGACGATTGCAGCAATGACCCCGCCCGCGGCGGTGTAGTCGCGGGCGGCGCCGACCGTGCGCGGTTGCGGTCGCGCAGACGGCGCAGATGCAGCGACGACGGTGGGCGACGACGGCAGTGCCATTGCAGCGGCCGCAGGCTGGACTGCCACGGTTGGCGTGGCTGTCGCCGGTGCTGCAAGCGCCGGCGCCTTGGCTAAACCGCGCGCTTGGGCAACACATCGGCGTAGGACAACTGGTGTCGTAGGCCCAGAAATGATGCAGTGTGGAACACCGCGCTTGAGCAGTTCAGCCACAACGCCGGCACCATCCAAGAGCGTCGCCCCCGCCTGCACGCTGGGCTCGCCGTCGCTCACCAGGACCACCAACTGCGGCGTCGGGGCCAGCCGCAGCCAGGCCGCAAGCTCGCCAAAGTCAGACCGACGGTCCTTGCCTGCGTGGCTCGCAATCTGCTTGCCCAGCAGGTCGAAGGCAGCTTTGCCAGCGCCCGCAGGCACGCGGTGCAAGACGCGAGTCCGTACGCCGAACAGCACAACGGTCACGGGCCAGTCGCCCAGGCTGCCAGGTTGCCGCACCGCTTTGGCGAACGCGCGAACCTCCGCCTTGGCGCTGACAGATGCATCGATACCCACCAAGATGTCGCCCGCAACGGGCGTCGCGGGGTCTGCTACGCCGACCGCCAATTGCGCATGGGCAACATTGTGCGGCGCGAGCAGCAGGCCGGCTGACACACATGCGCCAGCGATTTGGGTCGAAAGGGCTTGCATAGTCAGGCCACCGCCAGCGGGAAGTGCCGGCTACGCCCTGAACCGTGCAAGCCCCGTGCCAAGGTAGATGACGAAGGTCAATACATTGAAATAAATACGAAACACCTTAGCCGGATCAACGCAAACGGTGCGACCCATGCCGCACGCTGCTTCCGTATTGGAATAGCTGTTCGCTAGCCTCGGCCTCGCACCGAGTGAGGCTTCGCCGGGCTTTCCGCCGCAAACAGCGACAGCAACTGCTGCCGGTATTGCCGCTGCTTGCTGGCATGGCCCTTGCACAGCTCTGCTGGTGCCGCCGGTCGTGGATACCGGCCGACCACGCCGAACCACACCCGCAAGCCGAGGAGCCCAGCCATGAACAGCCAGCAGCCAACTCGACGTGCCGCGTTTTCGCTTGCGGACCTTCTGGACCTCATCGGTCGCGCCGTGCTGCTGGCGCTCGGCTGTGCCCTGCTGGCGTTGCTGGTCGCGGTCTTCGCGGACGAGGCGGCCGCTCAACCCCGCCCACAGCCTCTGCCTCAACCCGTGGCCAGCGGTGTGGCTGTCCGCCTCGCCCAACTCGCGCCTGCCGTGCTGGTGCCGTGGGCCGCCGACGACGACAGGGCTGCAACGCAGGTCAGGGCCAAGCATATGATAGCGTTGGGGCGCGCGCGACTGACGGTCCTTGTTACGCCGAGTTCCCATGATCTCAAAGCGCAATTGGACCCGGCGCTACCACGCATGCGCATCAGCGTACGCGACGGCCAGCGCACGCTTCAGTGGCGGATTTACAGCGATATCAGCGATTTGCAACTCCTGGGCCCGCGGCGCTGCCAGGGCCGAGAGATCGCCGCAATTCGCTGGTACGATCTATCCGCTGATGGTGATACCCATCTGCGCGAGCGCGTGGTGTTGGTGTCGGCGCCCCGGCTTGCTGGTGGCAGGGGGCGGGCGTTCATCACGCGTTCGCTCAGTCAGGCGTCCGGCAACCAACCGGGGTTGCGCCGGGATTCGCAGTGGCTTCTCGACAAACACTGTCGCATTCAGGTGCAAGTCAGTGGGGCACACGGCGGGTCTGCCGCGGCCGCACGACGAGACTTGCTCGGTAGCACCAGCCTGCAGGGGTGGCGCTTGGTGGACAAGGCCGTGCCGGGCGCCCCTGATTGCAGCGGCGGCGAGGGATTGTGGCGCGTAAGCTGGCAGTGTTCGTCGCCGCGCGTTGCGCAATCCATCCTTGCTGGCGCGCACGCGGGCCCTGGTTGCAAAACGACCGAGTTGACGCTCCAACCAATGGACAACAATGCACCGCTGTGCCGATGGGTGCCGCGCCGGCCCGACCGGTTGCGTCAGGTTGGCCTCCGCGCCGCATCGCGGTAACCTGCGCCCACTAGCGGTGCAAGTTCAGCAGTCCCCATCAGCGAGGAGCCCAAAATGCCACGACGAATTCTGGTGACCTGGCTCGGCAGCACCGACCTGAACCGGGCGAGTGAAGGCCGCGGTGCCATCCAAGATATCGTGACCGTGGCGCGCGACGACGGCAGCCCGTTCACCAAGGTCGTCGTGCTCGATGATGGTGCCCCCAACAAGCAACCACTGGATGCGCAGAACCGTGAGACGCTCAAGCAGCGTTTGGCCGGCAGCGGCAGACAGCTCGATTGGCGCGATGTGAGCGATGTGCCACGCCTTGAAGTCGACAGCCTGGCTGCCGCGGTGTGTACCGTTCTCGACGAGGTCTGTACCGGCTTGGGGCGCGACGACAGCGTCGAGTTGGGGCTGTCGAGCGGCATGTGGACGATGACCTCAGCGATGCTGCTGGCGTGCACGCGGTTCGCCCGGTCGTTTCCGCTGTGGGTCGGCCGGCTCGCTGATACGCCGCGGCAGGCCGTCGAGCGTTTGCCAGCACCGAAGGGCCTCAGCTGGATGCCGACTGGCAGGGAGGCGACGCTCAGCGTCATTTCCGCAGAAGAAGCCGCAAAGTACCAGGCCGAAACCGCAACGAAGACCAAGTCCGCCGGTGTGGTGACCCGCGATGCCGCGACACGACGTGTGTACGATTTGGCCGAGCGGCTGGCTCCGCTGATGGACGAAGTGGTCATCCTGGGGCCGTCCGGGTCAGGCAAGGAAACGGTAGCTGAGCTGATTCACTACGCCAGCGGTCGGGCCGGCCAGTTTGTGCCGGTCAACTGTGGTGCCATCCCGGCAGAACTCGCCGAGGCCGAGTTGTTCGGCACCGTGGCAGGTGCTGGCACCGGTGTCGCCGCGCGGCCAGGCAAGCTCGCGCTTGCGCACAACGGCACCCTGTTCTTGGACGAGATCGCCGACTTGCCACTCGGTCTGCAAGTCAAGCTGTTGCGCGCAGTGGAAGACAAGGCGGTGACTCCGGTTGGGGCTAGCCACCGGGTGCCTGCCAATTTCCGCCTCGTCACGGCCACCCATCGGCCGCTCATCGACATGGTCGCTGCGGGGACTTTTCGCGAGGATCTCTACTACCGCATCGCCACCCACGAATTGGTGTTGCCACCGCTGCGCGAGCGCGGGCGCGATGACGTCGAACTGCTGTTCAAGTTCTTGTGGAAGCAAAGGCTGGACAAGGCGGCCCAACCGGCGAAGGCGGACCTGACCGCTGCGGCGTGGTCAGTGCTCACCGCCTACCATTGGCCAGGCAACGTGCGCCAACTCAAGCTCGTCGTTCGTCGCCTACGCTTTGCCTGTGGCGACCGCATCATCCAGGCCGAAGACGTTAGCGCGGCTCTTGCGTCCTTTGGTTCCCTGCCAACAGCGCCGCCACCGAGTTTGCCGGCGGCCTCGGCCGGTGTCGCGCTCCACCCAGATCCGCAGACGCTGGCGGTCCTGGCGCTTTTCGACCGGCCGCTGCCGCTGCAAGGCACCACCGTTGAGGAGCTCAAGGCTACCGCGCGTGAATTGGTGCAGACCCACTACCTGGACCGCTGTGCGGCCATCAAGGCCGACGCCGAGGTCGGCCGGCAACTGGGTGTCACGGGGCACGCAATCGCCAACTGGCGCAAGGGCAAGTAGGGCCCTCGCACCGCGGCTTCAGCGCCATCCCGGTGTATCGGGATCAAGCCGCGTGCTCGTGCACAGGTCGACAATTGCCCACCAGACTTCGTCCACGCGCACGCCCAACGCGCGGCTGACTCTCAGGATCGCGCCTGGCTGCCATAGCCAAGCGTCGCCCGATTCCGCCAGCATCTAGTCGGGCGACACCGCGCCTGGGTCGTCGGCGGCTGGTCGCTGCACACCCTGCGCTGGCGGTTCACTCCGGCGGTCGAGCACCACAGGCAGTTGGTCGGCGGCGCGCTTCTGCACAAGCCTGTCGTGGACGCAGCGTAGGTTGTCCTTGCGAATGTTGCGCGCCTGACGTCGACCATCGATGTCTTCGAGGACCAGTTGCACATCGGTCTGGCCAAGGTTCGTAACGAAAAGGGTCGGGGTCGGTTCGGCGGGCATGTAGCTCCGGTTGCGCGGCGGTGCGGTGGGGCGACGCCAGTGGGGGCATTGCACAGGCCACAGGCGCGCTTGACGTCGACGGTGGCTCGGGCGATTGGGGCGGTTCGCTGTCGCGGCGGAGGTTTGCGGCCGTGACGACCTGGCTGACATCAAGGTCTGGTTGTAAGTGCATGAAATCAGCAAAACGGGGCAAAACAGGACGAGCAAGAAGTTGACATAATGCCGGGAGGTTTTACATGAGCATTTTTGGTAGTGATACCAAATGGTTGCATGCTGGCATGTCTTGCGCTTTTGGCGGGCATCGGGCGTCGGCGAGGGGGTTTTACATTTTGGGCGAAAAAGATGTTGACCAGTACGGGGTTGCAGGGTATACGGTTGCCCTGGCCTCGGTTTCGGGGTCGGGTCGAAACGGCATAGAAGCGTCCCTTTCCTTCCTCGTCCCCCGGTTGCCCTGGCCTCGGTTTCGGGGTCGGGTCGAAACCCCGCCGGCGGCGGCCAGCGCCACCGTCTTTGGTTGCCCTGGCCTCGGTTTCGGGGTCGGGTCGAAACCCACAAACGTGTTCCGACACTTCGCCGATCGTCTCGTTGCCCTGGCCTCGGTTTCGGGGTCGGGTCGAAACGGCTGGATTTTGACGGGACCCACTGCCCCGTCAAAGTTGCCCTGGCCTCGGTTTCGGGGTCGGGTCGAAACTTGAACCTTCAACTTGCGAAGGTCCAACTTGTTGTTGCCCTGGCCTCGGTTTCGGGGTCGGGTCGAAACTTCGCGTCCGTCACGAGGCGCTTGCGGAAGCGAGGTTCGCCTGGCCTCGGTTTCGGGGTCGGCTCGCCAACGGCTGGCCATTTGCCGCCAAGCGCCCGCATCGCGCACAATCGACCGCGGTCACCCGGAGCGCACGATGTCCGACAACACCAAAGCCGCCTGCGACCTGCTCGTCGTGCAGTCAGCTACAGAGCCAATCGTGCTTGCAAAGCTTTTGCAGGCCCTGCGCCCGCCGCGCGTGCTGCATCTGACCACGCCCGACGGTAGGCGCAAGGGCAACGACGACGGCGTGCTGGAGCGCTTTCGGCGCGAGGACATCGTGCGCGAGGTCACGCGCTGCGACCTTCCCAGCTTGAGCGAGGTCGCAAACGGCGCCGACGTCTCCGCCTTGATTGAGGCGCGCCTGCGCGCGGCCCTCGCCGCATGCCAACCTCCCGCGCGGGTCGTGGTCGACACGACGCGGGGCCTCGGCCTGCACCGGATGCTGACGCAGGCGGCAGTGCAGCGCGTCGTCGACGAGGTCGGCCACCACCTGGCGGCGGCCTGCGCTGATCCAGACAAAGTTCAGGTGCTGGTAGTGCCGTTGCTGCCTGCGGGGCCGACGAAGGTATTGCCGATTCGGTTTGCGTTGGACGATCGGGCGCTTGAGCGGCGCTTTTCGCTGTCCGGATCCGCGACCATTCAAGCGCAAGATCCTGCTGTCCGTTTAGCGCCGCAGCTTTTGCACCTCCTGCACGCCATGGTGCGGCATGCGCCCCTGAGGGCACTATTTCATTCGCGGTATGCTGTCCATCAAGCGTGGCACTGCCGTCGGCGACTTGTCGCGGGCCAGGCCGCTGCTGCAATCGAGACCGCGATCCTGGAGTTCGGCGCGCACGTCGCCGACTTGCTCGCCAACCTGGCGCTTGACCGCGCCGTCATCGAGCAGGCGGTTCGCGATGCTGTGGCGGCGTTCCACTGCGGCGATGACAGCAACGCGTTCTGGCTGGCTGCGGTGAGCCGCGACCCTGGCCTCAAAGGGCTGCGGACTGTGCTCAACGGCTTAGACGGCCAATTGCATAGTTTGGCGGCCGCTGCAGCGCGACGTGCAGGGCCGGTGCGCGTAGCGCCCGAACAGGCCAAGGGAATCGTCCATGCACGCAAAGTCCTGCAAGAGTCCATGAGCAAGCGTCTCTATGCCGCGCTGAAAGGGCCAGCACCATCGGGAGCGCCCGGCTTGACAATGGCCGCCTTGTACGCTGGGATTCTGCCAGAGGTTCTGGCGGAAGTAGGGATTGGCGGCGACCCGGAGATCGCCGGCGTGCTGGCGCAGCACGAGCCAAGTGTCCTTCTTGAACTGTGCGTGGCCGCTGCCTTGGACGCAGCGCCAGGCGGCAGCGGTGGCAGCGTCCGTGTCTGGCAAAACGGGCATCTGCATAGCACCAAAGCCAGAGCGAAGTTGGCCGAATTCGATGCAGTGGCCCTGGCATGGACCGGCGATTTGGCCGTGGTCGAAGCCAAGACCCACCACAGCACCGCCACCCACAAGGATATTGAATCGCGCATCAAGCAACTGCGTGACCACGGTGGCGCCGGTAGCGCGTACTACATTGTCTACCCCATGTTGCAGTCCGAGATCGAAGTGCTGCAGTCCGGCGACAATAGGCGAGTCAGCGAACTGAACGACAGTTGGATCTCCGACCTGCCGACCTGGTTCAACTATGCGGCTGAAGCGGGGCGAACTCGCGACCAGAAACTCATCGGCCTGGACCAGTTGCCAAACGTCATCGACACGCTGGCCCGCCGCGCGGCTTGACGTCCGCCGCAATTCCGACGACTGTCTGCCGCATGGCCTTGCTCGACTTGCCGCTGTTTCGGATGCCTGTCGTCCAGGCGCGCGTGCTGTGTCGGGCCAGTGCGCCATTTGCGTTCGATGAGCGCGGTCGGCCCACGGTCGCGGCCGGCATGGTTTTGCGCGGCGCGCTCGGCATGGCTCTGGCCAAGGCGACCTGCAGCCCGCGCGGGTTCGCGGGCAGCCAGTGCGAAAAGCAACGGCGCTGCCAGTTTCGCGATCCATGTCGCTACGCCCTATGGTACAAGCCCGGCCTGTCTGGCACCTGGGAGGACATTCCGCCCGCGTTTCGACTCGATCACCGGGGACTGACCGCGCGGCTGGTTCAAGGCGAGTTTGTGCTGCCGGTGGCCGTGTGGGGCGAACGGCCCGTGGCTGAACTGGCCGGCCTGCTCGGTGCCATCGGCGACATGGGTGCGATCGGCTTGGACGCGAGCACACCAGATGGCCTGCACCCGCAGACTGTCCGCTTCGAGGTTGCCGGGGTACGGGCCGAGACACCGACAACCATGGCCGCGATCGGCAGCCAGGCTGCACAAGCTTGGTTTGGCGTGCGCAGGGCAACATTGGTAATGCAGACGGCCACCGAGTTGCCGGGCGCTGGCCTGCACCCGCGCATCGCTGGCGATCTCGACCCGGTCGGTTTGCTGGCGGCCATGGCGGTGCGCGTGGGCATCACTGAGGCAGCCTTGCGCAGCGTAGGGGCCGAGCGCTGCGTGGAATCGGCCATCCACGATGCAATCGGTGACCTGGCCGAGCGCCATCCGCTGCGTGTGGACGCCATCAATACCGTGCCCGTGCAACTCGCCCAGCGCTCCACCCGCAGTGGCGATCGCATCGTCGGCGGTGGGTTGATCGGCAGCTTGATGCTGTCCGGCGAGTTAGGTCCGTGGGCGCCGCTGTTTGCCCTGGCCGAATTGTGCGGCCTGGGTCGACACACTTCGTATGGGCTTGGGCATTGCCAGGTGTTGCCGGCGGTGCCGAAGGCGGCGGTGGCGCAGCCGCAAGCCGCCCTGGAGGTGGAATTGCGAGACCGCATTGTCGACCTGCACACCCGCACGACTGAACTTCTGCATCGCTACGCTGCCCCAATCGACTTGGCAACCTCCGAGGGCACATGACGGGCAATGCAAAGATTCCAGTCCTTTTTGTCGCAACGCTTGGACAGACCGACCTGCAATTGGTCGTCGAGGTCGTCGGCGACGACGGGACCCAATCGCTCGCCAGCGCACCAGTGCGCAAACCGGCGACGCGGGCCGTTCATGATTGCCTGGTGCGCGAGTTCACGGATCTCGGTCTCGAACCGGCCGCCGGCCCCATGCAGGAGCGCAGCGACTGCGAAGTCGTAGTCAAAGATGGGGCAATTGCGGTCGCCCCAACGGGTGGTCACTTGCGTCCGCTGCCGACTCTGGCCCGGTCGAGCGGTGGGCGCTTGGCCGTGTACCCGCGTCTACTCGCCCAGGCTGCTGGGCGCTTTCACCCGGCCGCAGCCAACCCGACGGAACAGCTCGTCGGCGCGCTGCTTTGCCAAACGTCGCGCGACGCAACTGGGGCAGCAGACGTCGACTGGTCGCGCATGGTCGCTGGCGAACCACACGCAGCAGGCGAGATCATCGCCATGTGGTTTGAGAACCAGACTGGTCTTGTGGCTGCTGACAATGCGATTGGTGAGCCCAGCGAAGTGCAGCCAGGCCGCTGCATGTGGCTGAACCTGCTGCAAGGCGCCGAGTACGCCGACCTGCGATATGGCGACGCCAAGCAAGTCAGCCTGACTCGGCCCGCGATGTTGCAACGCGTCGACGCGGCGCTCAGGGCCGTGTCCGCGTGGCCAATACCGCCGCGGCGTGTGTACTTTCACCACGACGGTGGCATTCCCGCCATGTTCGAGGCCGTAGCCGATGCACTCTCGTTTCGCTTGCCCGAAGCCGAAATTCTGGTGCAGCGGCGCGACCGCGGAGGCTCGGATGCCGCCACACGGCCGTACCCGGGTTTGCGGCCCGCGGAGAGCATTCGCCAGCGTGCCGCGGCACGCGACTTGATTGGGTGCGGCCGCTTCGCCGACGCTGCGCTCTTGGCACGGGCCATGCAAGCCAAAATTCCCGACCCTGAGCGCTGGGTCACCGAACTGCAAGCCGGCAGCGCCTGGTTGCAGGGTGAGACTGTGGCAACGGTGCCGACTGACCCCAAGCTGCGTGGCCAGCGCCCGGGCGTGGTGGACGTCGTCGCCGGTGCCTGGTCGGTGACGCCGCATTTGGCCGCCAAGGTGGACAGCGCTGTACGCGGTTGGCTGACGACCGCGCTCTGCGCTGAGGCGGCTGCGCGGGCTGGCGACGCGGTGGAGGTTACGCAATTGTTGTGCACTATGGCCGATGCCGTGCACGACCCCATCCTGTTGGCCGTCGCTCCCCGTGTGGCCGTCGCACCGCGCATGACTGGCCAGCGCGCGCCGTCGGCTAGAGAAGCCAGACTTGACGACCTGTGGACCTGGTCACAGCGCAAGTGGTGGGGTGCGGGACTTGCCCGCGCCGCGTTTTCGTTCGCCGAGGCCATCGACATGCGCACCCAGCCCAAAAGTGAAGACTCTGTGCGCGACCTGCGCAACGGACTCGTCCATGAGGGCCGTCAGCGGCGCACGGTGGTCGACTTGCGCCCGGCCCTCCTGCGCGCCGGCATCGACCTGAACGGCGGCGGCTTGCGGGTTGTGAGGAAAGGCGGCGCAGTCCACAAGATTGGCCTTGGATTTGGCGTTGACCTGGCCACGGCCTACATCACGTTGGTTCGCGCGACCTTGACTGAGCTTGAAGACGTCGATTTCAGCATATGGGGCGAGCCCTGACGTGGGGTGCCGGGCGGGCGGGTCTGTCAACGCCGACGGCGGGCGGCCAGCTCGCTCAAGCGCTTCGGCACCCCGCACACGACGCATCGCCACATTTGCCGCAGTCCGGACACCTGAACTGCTCGCCAGGTTTCCTGCAGCACGGCTGCGCCCACACATCGCGGCCAAGTACCTTGTCGGGCCAGTCGGCAGTTCGCGCAGATTGCGCGACAGCCTCTAGGTCAAGCCCGATCTGTGGCCAGAGCGCCCGATAACGGGCACCACATGCATTGCAAGGGCGAGAGCCCCATTCGCTTTCACAGGCTCCGCACCGCGCCCACCAGGTCGCGTCTGATCCGTCCGACCGCTTGCCGGGCCGCGGCTCGACGAGGCCCTTGTCACCACACACAGGGCAGTGGTCCATGCCTGCAAGCTCGACGACGGCACGGTCGACGAGCTGCCCAAATACCGCTATGGCTTTGCCCGGCGCGACTGCATACGACTGCTTGGCCGCCTTGGCCCGTCGCTTGAGGTCATCTTGTTCCCGCGCCTTTGACGCGGCCCAAGCGCGCGCCTCGGTGCATTCGCCAGGTGTGGGCGCACGAAGCACCACGAGGTCACCGCCCAGATGGCGCAGCCAGTCCTGCCTGCCAGGCCACTCGGGCAGCGCGCGCACAGTCGTCGCCAGCGGGTAAGGCGGCGCGGCGGCACGACAGAGCCACCCGCTGAGCAGACGCGCCATCCGCTCCTCACAGTCGATGCTCCAGGGCGAGCAGTCGAACAGAACGGCGCGCCCGCCAAAGCTCCACCCTGACGCACGATCGGGGTCGCGGAGTGCCACTGACCTGCCGACATGGGCTACCACGATCTCGGCGGAGGCCGTGTCGAGTTCCTCGATCGCGCTCGACAACCTCTGTGGATCTGCCTCCGCGAGGTTCGCGCAAATCGGCAACAGGCGCAGTGTCCGGTGGCCCGTCAATTCGACCACGCCCGTCGCCGTGGCCGTCAGCGCGACCGGCGACCAACCGGGCGCCGCCAGTGTCCACCCTCTGACGTTGCTCTTGGCGGACCAGCCAAGCGTCGAAAAGCCACGCACAATCAAATGCAGCACGAAGCGGTCCCAATCGGCGGCCTCACGCTGCTGCCGCTCGGCGCGCTGCTGCTTGGTCTCGTGGTGCCTGTGTCCCCAGTTCAACCATGCACGCCAAAGCGCGGCAACTTTGCGATAGTGCGGGTCATTTATCAGGATGTTGGTCTGCGTAAGAGCAAGCGCCACGGCCTGTTTGCGCGGCACATGCAAGTACAACCGGGAGCCCAGTAGCACCTGCAGCTTGCGGCGGGCGCGCTCCAGTGTCTTCATCGTGCGCTTGAGCTCCTCGTCCGATGTCGAAGCCAGCGTGTCCGCCCAAAGCTTCGAAATGCGCTGGGCCCGCCGAAACGATGTGCGCTGCAGTTCATCGCCGTGATCGCGGCTGCCTTCCAGAATCTCCTTGATTTTGTTTAGTTCATCTAGCCGCTTCGCGAGATAGCCGAGTAAGTGGTCGACCAACCGAACCGCGACGCGGTTTTCGTACAGGTTCCACTCATCTTCAGTCTGGCGCGCTAGCACGCGCGAGGGCTGGATGCTCCGCAGCGTCCGGTGCTCCCAGTCACCGGGATGGGACACAAGGTCGGCGACTGCCCGGACGGGAGTGCGTCGCGCCCGCGACACCGGCAGGCGCTCTTCTTCCACGCGCAAATGCAGCCGCGGTCGGTCGCATACCACCTGCAGGTGCTGCAGGTGACGCTCGATGGCCAGGTCGAGCGGGAGGGGGCGCGCGCGCTCCGCAAGTTTTTGCGCAACTGGCGGTGTCTGCGCGTAAGTCTCCCAATCAGGCGCGTCGCCGATGGCTTTCGCGACCTGCCCTACGGCATTTGTCTCCAGTTCCTCCGGCCACCGCCCGAGCACGGCGTCGGAGTCGGCGCCCGCGATGTCCTCACCAACTCTGGTGTCGTTGACGAGCCACGCGTCGCAGACGGCAACCTTGGGCACGGCCCGAGCCGTGGCGCCGTCGACACGGGACTTGTAACTCGTCACCGTGACTCCTCGCCGTTCTTCGCGGCGATTTCGGACTCCAGCAACTCGACGCATCGCTCCGGCAGGTTCTTGTTGTCGAGCTTGTCCCAGGCGTCCTGTAGCTTGTCGCAGAGATCTTGCAGGCTGGTTGCGCGCACATCGTGGCGATCCTTGAGCTTGCGCAAGACCTTGGTGACCAAAAGATGGTCCATGGCCTCGCCAACCGAGCCGCCGCTCGCCACCACCACAGGCAGATACCGGCTGAGCTGGTGTTCGAGTCGGTTGCCCCAGCCTACGCCAAAGCGCCCTTGCAGGTCGCCCACGAACGGCGCCCTTCGCAGCCAGTTGTCGGCTTCTTTGGCCGCCTTGGCGTGTTCCTTGACAGCTTGCTCAAACGCCGCCTCTAAATCCCGGTAGGACAGCGGGTTGCGCTGGCCGCGCGTTTCCACCTTGAACTGCGCAGCGTCAGTCTTGCGCGGCATCTCCATCACGTGCGCCCGGTCGTAGGTCTTGGGGGCGAACTCGGTAGTGCTCTCGTCGTGGTTGGCCGTTCCAACGAACCAGACGTTGGGCGGGATGGGCAGGTGCTTGCCCTCGCGCAGCAGTCTTGGGGCTTGCGGGATCGGATCGTTGACCAGCGTCAGGCGTCTCTGGTCGATCGGCTGCTCCAGGGCGGACAGGAAATCAGCGAAGAACTGCTCGGGCCGCGACAGGTTGATCTCGTCGAGAACCACGATGAAAAGGCGGTCGCGGTAGGCTGGCGTACCCGCTTTGTACAGCGCTTGCAGAAAGTTGGTCGCGTAATAGTGGCGGTGGAACGCGTTGAAGTACCCAATCAGGTCCTGGCGGTCGCGCCAGCCAGCCTGGACTTCGACAATCTCAATGCCGCCGTCCACAGCATTGGCAAACGCGAGCGGCAGGCTGGTCTTGCCGGTGCCAGAGATGCCCTGCAACAGCATCAGTCGGGTCATGGCGAGACCGCCAACGAAAGCGCGAACGTCGCGGTCGGTGTAGTAGAGCGTGCGATCGGGGACGCCCTGTGCAATGCGATGGCGCAGGTCCGCTGCAAAGTCCTGCAGCGTGAGCCTGCCCTTTCCGAATGGGGCCGTCGTGCGAATTTCTGCTTGCAATTCCTCCTCTTCATCCAAGCTGGTCAGCGCCGTCATCGGGTTGCGGTGGTCCTCCTGTCGCGTGAGTTCATTGACTCGCGCGCGCAGGTCGTCCACTGCGCCATCGAGGAATTGTTTGTGGACCTCCAGCGCCTCTTTCTGCCCCCGCAGCGTCTCGAGCTCAATGGCCGCGAGTCGCCGGGTCGCGAGCTCGCCTTGGCCACGCGCCAAGTCGCCGTGCAGCGCGGCCCGTTCTTCCAACCACGCCGACCGTTCGCGCTCCAATTCGCTGAGACGTTCGCCGGCGCGCGCGTCGGGCCGCTCGCGAAGTTGCTGGCTCAACTTGTCGCGCTCGCGCTCGGCCGCCGTCAGCGCGGCCAGGATCTCCTTGGGGCTCCGGTTGCCAAAGCGTCGGTCCAGTTCGCGCCTGGCTTCCATTTCTTGGAAGTAGTTGTCCCGCGAGGTCCGGGCGTCCGCCAACTGCGCCTGCAGCGCCGCTGCTTCGTGTCGGAGGACCTCTGTGCGCTCGGCGACCAGCCGCTCCACCTTGCGTTCGAGACCGGCGCGGTCTTCGGCCAGCATCTCTTGGTCTGCCCGCAGGTCGAGAGAGGCGGCATGCAGCGCCCGGTCGCGATCGCCTAGTGCCTGCTGCCGTGCCTCAAGCTCGGATTCGCGGCCATCGAGTGCGGCGGTGCGGCGGGCGAGTGCCTCCTGCCAACCAGCCTCGGCCTTTTCGCGCTCCAAGCTGAGCTGGGTTCGCAGTGCCGCCAGCTTCTCTTCACGCTCCCGCGCCATCGATTCGTCGAAGCTGCGACGCGCTTCAGCCTCAGCTTGCGCGTGCGTAGCGTCGTCCTTTGCCCACTTTTCGGCGCGCTCCTTTGCATGGGCGCGGACAGCCTCCTCGGCGCTCGCTGTCGCGGTCGCGATTTCGGCACTAAGGCGGTCTCGCAAGTCGCGCAGCCGCTTCACCTCATCCTCGACTGGCTTGAGAATGCGCGTTTTCTCGGCAACGAATCCCTGTTCAGCGTTGAACTCACGCTCGGCGAACCGCGCCGCTTGCGCGCTGAGTTCGGCGTCTTTGGCTCTGCACGCCGCGTCTCGTTGCGCGAGCGCCGTGGCTTTCTTGGCCAGGTCCTCCATGCCGGTGAGCAACTCAAGTTCGGCTTGCTCGCCTTCGCGCTTCTTGTTGGCAAGTTCAGCCTCGGCATCTTTCCGCCTTTGTAGCAGCGCTGCGTCTTGGTCCCGACGCTGGTCGGCCAGGCGCTTTTCTTCGACCCTGCCCTGCGCTTCCAGTTCGCAGGCGCGGTCGAAATGGGCGCGGGCGGTGTTGAGCAGTTCCTCGACCCGCCTGAGGCACTGTTCTAGGGTCGGCCCCATCGGTTCGACGACACCAGCGGCGGCTGAGTGCCCGTGCCTGGTGTTCAATGCCTCCAATTGGGACGACGCGGTACCAAGGCGCCTGGCTTGGTCTGGCGTGGGCTCGGCGCGCGCAGTGGGCGTCGCTGCGACTGGTGGTCGATTCTGATTTTGGGTGTGGTTTGGCGTGGAGTTTCGATTCTGGTTGTGGTTCTTGTTCTTTCCCATGGGTGGCGATCCTCGTTCACTGCAACAGGAGCAGGGCTTCGATGGCCGTGTAGGCGGTGTCGACGTGTCGCTGAACTTTCTGGGGCCAAGAAGCCGCACCGTCGTGAGCCGCCCGGTCGCGGGCCGTGGCCAGTTCGTCCAGGCGGTGCAACAACTCGGGCGTCGTGCGCCCAGCCCGCCGCAGTGGGTGCTCCTCGTCCCGATCCGCGCACAGCAAGCCGAGCACCAGCCATGGACGCAGGCTGCCGCCGCCGCCCTGTTCGGCGTTCTGGACCTTGCCGCGTCGCACCGATGAAAGCGTGACCGGCAAGGGCGCGCGGAAACCGAGGTCGGCAGCCACAGCATCCAGCAAGCCGCGATTGAAGTCCTTGTCAGACTGCGCGAGTTGGCTGAACAGCGCCTCGCGGGCATTTCGGTGCTGCCGGTACACCATATAGAGCGCCCGCTCGACAGCGCGCTGCGCTTTGACGAGCACGTCGTCCCACTTGTCGGGCGGAGCGTCCTGACTCTGCGCTTCGAGCAGCGCCCGCTGCATAGCGACAAGGCGCTGGCGCACGTCGTCGTACTGGCGGATGGTCAGGGTCAGGCGCTCTTCGACCTTCCAAGTCGCCTCAGCTTGCAGGTCTGCCAAGGTCGGCGCTGTGGAGTCCGCCGCAAGCAGCGGCGCCAACCACGAACGCAGGCCGTTGTGGGTGTCGAGGCGCTCCTCCAAGCGGGCGCGCAGCTCGATCGCCTCACCGTGACCGAATGGATCGTCGACCATCCAGTCGCCTGACTCATGGCGGCGCACGCGCAGGGCCAGAAGGTAAGGTGCCGGCTGGTCATCGACAAAAGACACCCGCTGCAGTCGTGGCACGTCGCGCTCGTCATCGATGTCGTCGACGTCGCGCTGCCGTCGGTGTCGCCGTGCAGCGCGGAGCACTTCGGTGGCGCTCGGGCGGGTGCTGATCAGGGTGTCGCGACCGCTGGGCAGCACACAAAATACCCAGTCCCGCCACGGGTCGCCGGCGCTGCCACTCAACATGACCGGCCAGCCGTCCTCGTTGGCCTCCACGTCGGCCACAGGCAGATCGCCGCTCAGGAATCGCGGCCACAGCTTGCCGGTAAAGCCGTCGGAAATGATATGTCCGACTTGGGCCTCGTCCGGTGGGTCGTCCTCTATGTCGTCGAGCATCCTGAGGCCACGCTGCGTGAGGTCGCCAGCATGGCCAAGCAGCGACATGGTCTGCAGTTCCGTCACGACGAGCGCTGCCAGGTCAGGTGCAATCAGCAGGCGGTCGGCCAATTCTACGATGGCCGTGACTTTGGCGCGGGCGAGGCCAAGTACGGCCCGTTGGAACAAATTGATCTTGCGCTCTCTGGGGACCGGTGCGACGACGCGCCACGTGAATATGGGCCACAGCACCCAGCGGGCGTTCGGGTCTTTGCCGGCCTTGAAGCGAAGAACCGCAGTGTCCCTATCAAATGGAGAGCCGAGGCTATCGCGCGACGCCATGCTCACCTCCGCACAGGTCGCTGAACGCGCGCAGTGCGCGCAGGGGCTTGCGGGCCTCCTCGGCCTGGACAAACGCGAGGTCCCCGACCGCGATCAGCAATCGTTGCTGACGGCTCATCGCGACACACAGCCGGTTTTCCAGCATCAGGTGGCCGTACTTGCGGCGCTGCTCCTCATCGGTTCGCCCGGCCAGGTCATTGCTGCGCGTGACGGACAGCAACACCACGTCAAACTCCTTGCCCTGAAATGCGTCGACTGTGCCCACCCGAAGTCGCTCGACTTTCTTGCCTTCGCGGTTGTAAGTGGTGGACCACGCCTCCGCGATCCGCCAACCGCGCTCATTGTTGGCGCGTTCGGTAAGGCCCTCTTTGACCATCGCTTCGCCGATTTCGTTGACCTGGTCACTGTAGAACGAGATGACCCCAAACGTGAGCCGCGGGTCGTGGTCGATGAGGCGGCGGACTTCCTTTGCGATAGCGCGCGCTTCGGCCGGACGGCGCTTGCTGATGCCCCGTACCTCGTTGCCGCTTTCACAGGGCACATCCAGCCACGCGGCCACACGGGCCGTGCCGTTCTGGACGTATCCCGGCAGGTCGTGGCTGAATTGATCCGCAGACAAGGGGCTTTCGATTTCGCCGTCGTCGTGAATTTCATAGAACGCGCGGCTGACAAACCCACCCAACACTGGGTGCATCCGGTATTGCGCGTTCAGCGTGACCGTGCGCCGGATACCGTCCCTCTGCTCCAGGGCGCGCAACAGCACCCACATACGCTCAAAAAGGCTTGCCTTGACCGCGTCGAGGGTTTGCTTGTCGACCGAACCCTGGTCTACGCCCTCGCTGAGTTGCCGCTCCACATCGGGTTCGAGCAGGTGGGGCAGTTGCCGATGGTCGCCGACGAGCACCACCCGCCGGCTGGCCATGCTCAACGGGATGAACAGGTCCAGCGGATGGGCACGGGCGGCCTCGTCCACGATCACCGATTCAAAGGTCGTCTGCCCTTCGTCGATGCTGCGCACGCGGCGCATTTCGTTGCCGGCGGCTTGCTGCAGGGTCGCTGCGAGTACGACAGTGTAGTGCTCCAGCGCCTTGTGCACGCCCTCCGGGTCGGACTCCAGGTCATTCAAGTACGCCGCAAGTGCCGCCTCTTCACCTGCCCGGGTAGTAGCCAGGCGCAGTTCCACGCCATCAACAATTTCCAGCAAGAGATGTTGGGTGGCCTCGGCCAGACCGGGTTCGGCAGCGCAGGGCTGCTGCGCCAAGCGATCGATGAGCGCGTTTCGCAGCAGACGCCCCTCATCTAGTCTGGGCGGTAAGCTCTGCTGATCGGTGGCGGCGCAGCGCTCCAGGAAGGCACGCTCCTCGTCGGTCAGGATTGCTGCGAGGCGCTGCAACGCAATCCGCGCCTTGACCGGCCCGTCGTCCGAGAACGCTCCATGCTCCACCCGGATACCCCGTGCCGCGTTGAGCAGCTTCTCGGCCTCCTCGGGGTCACCAGTGCCGGTAGGGCGTTCCAGACCGGTCGCGCGCTCGAGCGCCTTGTCGCGCAGCTTCGGCGGCAGCAGACCATCCAGCACGCGCACCAGTTCGCGGATGTAGTCAGACTGTATGCTTGGTAGCGATCGAGTTCGGATACAGGCAAGCGCGATGTTCCTGGCCTTGGACAGGCGCTCGGCCTCTGGCACCCCCCGCGTCGTCGCCCGCAGCTGTTCAGCGACTTCTTCCACGAAGACCAGGGTCTGGTCGACAGCCGCATCCACACCCCTGCGCCGTTTGCCGACTTTTTGACCTGGGACGCCAAAGATCTTGGTCCGCTTGACCAGGTTCTCCACAGCGTCGTGCTGCGCCGAGGTCGCCAGGATGCGGTGGGAAGGCTCTGAACCCTCCTCCACCAAGACAGCGATACATGCCTGGATGGCCTCAATAACCTTGGTCTTGCCGGTTCCGGGTGGTCCCTGGATGAGGCACACGTCGGGGGTATTCAGTGCGATTTCGATCGCTTCGAGTTGGCGCTGGGTAGGGCCGGACCTTTGGAGCGCGAACTCGACTGTGACCGGTCGCGCGGCCCGCAGAACCTCGACTTTGGCTCGCTGCGGGTTCCCAGCCAACGCGGCACGCAAGGCGCCTGGCCCAGCGACTTGTACCCCATTGACGCGGACAAGGACATCGCCGCCAAGCAGTTGACCAAATGCGGCAGACTTGGCGGGGGGCGCTCGAAGCATCAGTTGTTGCTCGTTGCCAACCACTTGGATGTCAAACTGAAGTCCCAGCTCGGCGCTGAACACCTCACGGATTACCGCCTTCAGCTTCGGCCCGTCGACGCCAATCCGGCCACGTCGTGCCGCGGGCGCGGGGCGACCTTCCATCAACAGCCCGAGTTGCGGCAGGGGGCAATTGCCTGTCCGCAGCGCTTCCTCGGCGCGCTCACGCCGCCTAAGGCGCGCCTCGTCGCCGGCAGTCGATAGGTACAGAAATCCGGAAATGGGGGGCTTGGGCTGCTCGTCGTCTTCGTCAGGTGCCCGGAGGTCGATAATGCAGTTGCGGTCGTTGGCCTCGATGATTTGCGCCGTCAGGCGCTGGACCTTGGGCCCCGAATTCTTGCCGGCGCTGGCGGTCCCAGCCGCGCTGTTCTGGTCGAGCTCGGGCGCGTGCTCGCCGGCCTCCAACTCGAATCGATCCCATTCTCCGAGCAGCGCAAGGCGCGCGCTCAGGTCGTCGAGTCGTTGCAGGTGGAAGCACCAACCTCCGTCTCGCCTACGCTCGCAGCGCCCGTACGCCAGGGCGCCAAATGTCCGCGCCCGCCGCAGAACGCTTTGGCGTTCTATTTCGTGGTACTCCTGCCAGATACGCAGATAGCTATCGCGGCCAGCAACTGCCTCCGAGAGCGTCGTTCGCACCGCGCTGTGCAGTTCAGCCGCCACGGTCGCGTCGACAACGGAGATTTGCGCGCTGAGCAGCATCAGGCGGGCTTGATTGCTTTTTCCGCCGCGCACGACGCGCTCAATCCGCAACTTGTCGTCGATGCGCCGAATGTCCGCGGCAACCTTGAGGCCGTAGATGCGGAAGGCGTCGAGCCGGCCTTGCCCGTCTCCCGAGATGAGCACGCGTACAAATTCCCTTGGATCTCCTGGGGCAGCCGGCATCAACAGGCGATCCTCCAGCCAGCCAGCCACGTCCGCCCCCGTACCGCCGACCTTGTGCCCGCGCCGAACGTCGTCCATGACCTTGTCGTCAAGCCCGATCTGCATTGCCTCTGCGATTCGCAGTTCCTGAGTGAAACGCCGGGCCTCGATCACCAGCGCGTCGGGCACAACATGGACCAGGTACGCAACGAGCGGCAGGCCGCTCGATACCACATCGGTCAACTGAGTCGTGTCCTGCGGCGTGACGCCTCGCACCGACCAAACGGAGGTCCCCCACCGCAGCAATGTCTGGTCACCGGATCGGACCAGCGCGACCTCGTCCTCTCGTGATGGCACTGGCCGAAAGGGCTCACCCGTCGACTTCACCCGCAGCGTCACGGCGACGCCACCGCTGATTTCGGCAACCCTCAATCCGTCCTCCCGATGACAGCGACGCGCTGCGGCTGGTCCGGCGTCTCAAAGAGCACGATCCAGCCATTCGCTGGGATGATGCGCGCACGGTCAGCAACTTCATGCCGCTCTTGGTTGCCCCCGCCAACCGGGGCGACCCATACACTGCGGCCTGCCAGAGCGCGCACAGAGACGCCGCGATCGACGGCCACAATTTCGACATGGGCAGTGCGGGCGGAGAGGCCAGTTAGCCCCTGCGTCACGCGCCGAGTGAGGACCAGCCCCTCAGTCGTCAGGGGGAGTTGCCCGAGCCGCGTCGCACCCTCGACGAGCCCCTTTTCGGGTTGCCAGCGTGCGATGTGCACGGGGAGTACGGCCTGGCGCGGCTCGTCACACCAGGGGCACGCCGTCTCGGTCACAAAGAAGGTACCCCCGCACCCCGCGCATCCGACGGTCTGATCCGCTGCCGCGTGCAGCCGGTCAACCCATTGTGCGATGCCGGGGCGCTGCTTGCGGTCGGTGAGCCCCCCTTCGAAGGTACGGCGCGCGAGGTCGGTCAGGCGCCCGGCCAGTACCACATCTGGCGGCAGTCCAGTTGAGCATCGGTTGCGGGCGTCGGTCTTGTGGCCGACCCAGGGAAGGCGTCCGGCGAACGCGGCGTCCTCCAACTCAGGCTCTCCGGCGTTGACGAGGTCGCCAACAAAGGGATGGGTGAGCGTGAGCGTGTGCCAGGCGAGGACCGCAAATGCCCAGGCATCCGACAGAGAGGTGCAACCCTGTGAGCCTGCAACAACTTCGGGCGCGCCGTAGCCCGGGGTGTACAACGTGAGCTTGGGGTCGGACTCGTGCCTCAAATTGTCCAGGTCGATCAGCCAGGCTTCGTTCACATGGCTCGGCTCGGAAACAAAGACGTTGTTGTGCGAGACGTCGCAATAGACGACACCCCGAGCGTGCAGGCCCAGCAATGCCTCGCCAACGTGCGCCAGCAAGCGAAGTCGCCTTCGGAGGCCGCCGGTGTCGATGTGCCAACGCAGGACGTCTGCTTTCGGGGCATCCAACAGCCCCTTGATCGGCATCATGTCGCCAAGGAACTCAGCCACGTACCCGACATGCGGCGGCTTGAGCACGGCAATGGGACGCGCAACGTGCAGCCCAGCGAGATCCAGGCGACGCACAAAGGCAAATTGGCGACGTAACGCCTCGGCGTCGCCGCCTCGGTTGAGCAGCTTGACGATGCGACGGCCGCCTGCGGCCAGCCAGACCTCGCCCTGGCCGCCGGCGCCGATTTTCTTGGCGAGCGCATGCACCGCGCCGGACTCGTCGATGACTTGCTGGATGGCGCTCATGGCTTCCACATGACCAGGAGCGTCTTGTCGTCCCGGTGGTGAGGGACGGGCCAGGCGCGCAGTTCTTTGGCGAGGGCGAATCCTGGCCGCCGAAGAGGGCCGAGTTCGCTTACCACCCAGGCCGCAAGGTCGCCAATGCGGTCCAGTGCAATATCCTCAGCGACGCCGTCGGTAGCTAGCAAAAGCACCTCGCCCGCTGCAAGTGGCTCTATCGCCGACCACGACCAATCGGTGAGGGCGTGGGGCGCACCAAGAGCGTAAGTGAGCCCAAAGGCCAAGCTGCGGGCTGGGTGGACCGCGACTTCGCCATCGTTCCTCCGCCGTACGGCGATGCCATCGCCAAGTTGGATCAAGACCGCCCTGCCGTGACCGTCTTCAGCATACGACAAGCACGTGGTTGCCGCACCGTCAGTGGGCACTCGGCCAAGGCGAAGCCGCCATGCGACCTCGACGAGGCGGATCAAGTCCTCGACCGCACCCACAGGCGAACGGCGCCACAGCCGCCAGGCGTCGCGTACGGCCAAAGTTGCTGCACGCGAGCCCTGCCCGGCGTGAGGGCAACTCCCAACGCCGTCACACACTACCGCCAGCGACGCGCGGTCCTCAGCGACGGCAAGCCAGGCATCCTGGCCCGGCAGGCCGTGCCGCACATGCGCCGGGCCGCGCACGCTGCTGGCAACCACCCGCACCATTAGAGGTCCCAACCGTTGTTCGGCAGGTTCGTCGGCGCGCTGTTTGGCGTTGCGCTGCGGGAGCGCGCCGACACGCTCATGGTGACGAGTTGGAAGAACTGGCGAATCTGGCGGGCCTCGTCAGCGCGATACACACGGGCCGCAGGGTCGGCGAGGAACGCCTGCAGCACGCCGTGGTCGGCGTCCGCACCGATGGCGAGCGCCATGCGGAAGGCCTTTCCACCCCGCTCGCTGCCCAGCAGGGCCACAAGCGGTTGCTGCCAGTCGTCCGTGGGCTGGCCATCGGAGACCAGCACGAGCGTAGGGCGGTACGCCCGCCCAGGCAGCGCATCGCGGTCTTCCACCATGCGGCGGGCAAGCTCAAAGGCCGCGCCCATGGGTGTCCCGCCGCTCGCCCCGAGGTCCGACCACGCGGCGCCATTCGCCGTACGAAGTGGCAGGTGGACTGCAGCCTGGCCGCCGAAGGTGATGACCGCCACGTGGACCTCAGCCCGCAAGTCGGACTCGTCTTGAAACGCGTCAATCATCTCGCGCACAGCGTGGTTGAGTGCCTGGATTTTGCCGTCCACGCCCATGCTGCCGGACACGTCCGCAAGGACGACGACGGGCAGAGGGCGCGCGGACTGGATGATGAACTCTTTGAGGTTGCTCATACACTGCTCCTGGCGTTGGCCTCCGCCTTATGGCGGTTGCCCCGTGGACGCTTGTCGGCGGCGCTATCTGACACCACTGCGGTGGCCCTCCGAAAATTGCGGCTTGCCGTTCCGCGTGGGTCTGCGGCAAGCGGTTGGCGGCGGTCGCGCCAGTCGTCATCACCAATCGCTCGCGCCGATGCGGTTTCGACGGTCGAGGTAAACTTAGTCAACTTCGGCCCCGCAACCGGCGAAATCAGGTGTTGACCGCCGACGATAAGCCTTCGGCTTTGCCCAAGATCACTGCACCAAGCTCCGTGACGTCGCCCCTTACCTCATCGACATCCGCCGCAGACAACAGCACGACCCCACCAACCACCTGTCCGTACGCGCACTTCTGACCTTTTGGCCCATGTTGAAGCTCATTGCGCAGGGCACCAATCTTGCGAAGCAACTTGGCCAATGCGCGCAGATCGGCGACTGGCCCCCGGCCGTTCAACCACACCAGTATCGAATCTTGTAGCGGCCGATAGCCAGCGTGCGTCAGGAACACCGCCGTCTGGGTCAACAAGACCTGCGGCATGACCTCGGACTGCCCCTCTAAAAAGTCCACAACACCACGCACCACCGCCGCAACCTCTTGCCCAACCCCGTCGGCAGCGCGCAGGCATTCAATCACACGCGAGTGGCTTGCCGATTGACGTGCCGCGCTTGCCCATGGCGACCAAAGCTCTTCGCGCACCAGGGTACGCGCAAAATCCGCCCATTGCTGCGCAACGACTTTGAAATGGTCGTCGGCTTGACCGGTTGGCGGCAACACGGCCGTCCGAATCGCGCGTTGCAACTCTGCAACCGCAATCTCGCAGGGCCTGGTCCGCCACCGGGCGATGATGGTTTGCGACTGCAGTCGAACCGCCTCCTCCACCGTCGTCAGGCGGGTCTTGGGCTGACGCTGCTGAACAAGCCAGTCTTCCAGTACAGCCACAAACCGGTCCAGTGTCGGCCGGGCTTTGGGTTCGCGCCGTTCGGCATTTTCCAGACAGTCCAGCAGCGCACGGTGGTGCTCGGCCGCATCGACCCGCGTGGGCGCATCTTTGGATTCGGCCAGCCATTGCGTAACCGTGCGTGCGAGGGCAAACACGTCTGATGCTGCGGTGATGCGGCCACTCTCGCAGACTTCGGGTGCCGCAAATGCATCTGTGCGGGACACCGCGATGGCCGAATCGTCGGTCGTCAGCTTGATGGCCCCGCCGTAGTCGATGAGCACCGCGTTGCCGGCCTCGGCCCACAAGATATTGGCCGGCTTGACGTCACCGTGGACGAACCGCAAGCGGTGGAGCACTTGCAGAGTCCGGCCGACCGACACGCCTGCTTCGACCGCGGTGGCAGCGGCCGGCCAAGCGCGCTGTTTCGGGCGATCGAAAAGACGCGGCGTCAAGAACGCAATGCGCTTCTTGTCGCCGTCCTGCCAAAAACCGGCCTGAATCACTTGTTGCAAGCCGAGGTACACCCCGACCTCACCGGTCTGCCGGGCCAGGTCCAACAGCAGGTCGACTTCACGTCGTACCGAAGCGGCCTGGCGCGGCAATTGAATGGCGACCACCACGTCGTCGCGATCGACCAGGGTAAAGACTTCTTTGGTCGCGCCGCGGCTCAAGCGCTGCCCGCATTGTAGCTTGCCAATTGGCCGTCGCGTCCAATGGTCTGCGTCGGTGACGGCTTGGGTCAACCGCCGGACCAACTCGTCCCAAGGAAATTCCGTGTGTTCTCCTCGTCTCGTCGCCAAAAAGCGCTGTAGCGGTTCGGTGGACCTCAGTTGGGTGCCCGCAATTGCCACCGCAAGTGGCACCGGGTCGGCGCAGTCCGCGGCGTCGGCCAATGCGACGCGTCGACCGTCCGCTAGCCACATCAGCAAGCCCGCTAACGCTGCGTGGTACAGTGACCGATGGTTGCCCGATTTCAGACCTTTGTCCCTCGCTGTCCGGTCCAGTTCAAGCGCAGCCGCGCGCACAGCCTGGCGGGCCGCTTCAAGGTCCTTTTCGTGCCCAGCCCGCTCGATTTTGGCCAAAAGCTTGCGAATCGGCGGATCTTCTTCTGCCAGCCACATCAGCAGGCTGGCGGCACCCAGCGCAGCGCCGAGCAACGGGAACGCCGTCCGCAATAGCGTCGACCCGACCAACCGAGCAGCTCCAAACGCCGCCGCTAGCGCCGCGCCACTGCCATCCGGCGCCGGTTCGACCTGTGCCGCCACGACGTCACGGCTCATTTGCGCGATTTGCCCAGCCGTCGAAGCAAGAGGAACCCCCGCATGTAGGGTCTGCAACCAGGCCAGGCGGTCATCAATATCGGCGCTTCGCCAGTTGGAGCGCTGCCATGCCAACACGATCTCAGCGAACTTGGCCATGCGTGCGACGGCCTCGGACTGCGTTTCCGCGGCGCCGGGCGGCGGCCCCTCGATGTCGGCCGCAAACAACTTGCCCCACGCATCTACGGCTGCTTCTCCGCCGACCAAGTTGCGCGCACGTGCGGCGTCCTCAACCAGAAGCCACATCGCAGTGTCCCACGGCTGCAATGGGATCAGAATGTGGCAGACGTTCTCTTCCAACGGCCGCTCGGCGGCCTTGCGGAATAGCAGCGGCATCATGACCGAAGTCGTTCCCGACCGTGGCAGCAAGCACAGCTCGTCGCCAACGGCGATCGGGTCGCGCCAGCCGTCTTTGACGTCGGTGACGCGATGTTTGTCGCAACGTAAGCAAACGCCCTCGCCATTTTCCGCGGCCCGCAAGGTTGCGCCAAATCGGCGGGTGGCTTCCTCTGCGGGCGCGTCGATGAAGTGCTTGGCGCAGTAAAACTCGCCACAACGAAAGCACGCATGCTTCCACGTAAAGAAGCCGAATTCCGCGCCACACTCAGCGCAACCTTTGTCCGCCGCCATCTCCCACGCTCCTTGGCAAAGCTGTCGTCCCAGAAGCACCGCGGCCAACCATCGCCCGGCCCAAGGGCGGCGTCAAGCGACGCAACAACGCGCCGCGCGGCAGATTTCGGCGGCCCTGGTCGGCGCAAGCCTGGCGCCAACGGCGCTCGTGTCAACCCTCCACCGGCCGCACATGCACCCGTGTTGCCTCATCATCGGCAAACGTAATCACCCGAAAGTGCGG
>SXGT01661779.1_pt1 | contig 46911 bp, 47 predicted proteins | sample 3176221 | NCBI WGS metagenome assembly SXGT01 (sample SAMN11356862, study PRJNA531348) | freshwater metagenome | isolation source: freshwater sample F1-120 | place: China: Fuxian Lake, Yuxi | collected 2017-12-25 | reverse complement strand
GGCCACGGGCCGCTCTCGGCGAGATTTTGCGAGGAAACGCCTTCGAAGCGCACATCCAGCTCGCCAGTCCGTCGCCGTCGCCGTCGCCGTCAACGTCAACGCTCACGTCAACGTCAACGTCAACGAAGGGCAGCTACCGTGCGAGCATCGAGCTGGTAGCGGGGGCGGACCAGCTCGCGAGCACGAGCACGAGGAACCACGGTCAGGACCCGATCGGCCCCGCGCTGGCCCGCCCTGGGGAGGCCGTCTTGGAACACCTCTTCAGCCCGGGGTGCCCCGATGTCTCGAGACTGCTCGGAGTTCAACCTGTTCGGTGCTCCAGGTGACGGCTGCTCCTCGCGCCCGTGTCCGCCGCGTGACGGCGTGGAAACATCGCGCACCGCCGCGTTGAACTCTTCGTGCGCGTTCGCATGTTCTCCGCGCGACCGGAGCCACGGTGGCCACGGCGCGAAGAGGAGATCGCGAAGAGAAGGACCGACATGGCAGAAGAGAACGGGAGCATCGACGGGAAGGAGACCGAGAGGACGACCCGCGTCGCGGGGAACGACGGAGGGTCGCCCGCCGGCGCGGGCCGGGCGGAGCGAAGCGAGTGGAGAATGGTCGCGCTCGGCGTATTCCTTCTCGTCGCGCTCGGCGCCGGGCTCGGCGTCGGAGGCGCGAGCGCCTACCGCGCGATCCGGGCACACAACGCGGTGGCTCCGGAGGAGGCCGCGAAGGCGTGGTCCGAGAGGCTCAGGCTCCCGTACCGGGGCGCGGCGTGCACGATGTTCGACACCGACGATGACGGCTACGTGAGCTGCATCGTCGGCCTCGACGGGCCGGATCAGGTCTACTTCCAGGGCCTGCAGTGCGGCGAGCAGGGCTCCCGTCGCGCCGGCGGATGCAAGGTCGACCAGAAGAACCCCCAGACGCGGCTCGTGCTCACGATCGCGGCCGACGGCACGGGCCTGCCGGCGCCGCGGACGCCGCAGTAGCACGACGGCCCGGGGTCGGGGCACCGCGAGGCGGGTCGGCGCGCTCGACTCCTCGGTCGCGTCTCGCGGGTGGACGTGGCCGCGCGCTCGGGCGTGCGCGCGCCCACGCGATGACGTAGGCTGTTGTCGTGACCACGACGCGTCTTGCCAGGGTCACGGCGTCCTCTGCGGTCCGCGCGGTCGGCGCCGTGACGATCCTCGTCGCGTGCGCCGGGGAGGGTGCGATGTCGACGCCCGACGCGGCGCCCCTCGACGCCGGCGGCGCCGACGCGCCCGAAGCGCCCCCCCCGACGCGGCCTGCGGACGACGGCGGCTCGACGCCCGACGCGGTCGCGCCCGACACGGGAGCGCCCGGGGCGGCGGCCGAGGCCTTCTACGACCCCGCGAACATCCCCGCGATCGACCTCACGCTCGACGCGGCGGCCGTGGCGGTCTTCAGCAGCACAGCGCCGGCCGATCGGAAGACGTGGGTGCGCGGGACCTTCGCGCACAACGGCACGACGCTCCACGACGTGGGAGTCCGGCGGAAGGGCTCCTCGGGGTTCCGCGCCATGCCCGGCAAGGTCGCGGTGAAGATCAGCTTCAACGAGTTCGTCCCCGGGCGGCGCTACATGGGTCTGTCCGATCTGACGCTCAACAACATGGTGGGCGATCCGACGTTCCTGGCGGAGAGGCTGTCCTTTCACGTGTTCCGCGCCGTGGGGCTGCCGAGCCCGCGCGCCAACACCGCCCGCCTGCGGATCAACGGAGCCGACTACGGCATCTACGCGAACCTCGAGACGCCGAACAAGGACCTGCTCGCTCGCCACTACGGCGCCAACGCCAACACGCTCTACGAGGTGGAGTACGGCAGCCAGTGGCTCCCTGGCTTCGAGGGCGGGTTCACCGTCGACGTCGGCGATCCCTCGCGCGCGGACCTCCTCGCGTTGTTCCAGGTCGTCAAGAACGCCAAGCCCGCGAGCTTGCTCGCCGACCTCTCGCCGCGCCTCGACGTCCCGCGCTTCCTTCGCTACTGCGCGGCCGAGGCGGTGCTCGGCCAGGTGGACGGGTACGGCTACGGGAAGTTCGGCTCGCACAACTACTTCATGGCAGGCGACAAGGCGGGCTCGTTCACGCTCCTGCCGTGGTCTCTCGACCTGACCTTCTCGGACCGCGAGGGCCGACTCGACGCCGCGAAGCCCGCGTTCGCCGACCCGGTCGCCAAGGGGGACACCGTCCTCGTGCGGTGCAAGGCGAGCCCGCCGTGCTGGGCGTCCTACAAGGCGGAGGTCCAGTCGCTGCTCGCTGCCTACGCGACCCTCGACCTCGCCAACCTCGCGCGAACCTGGAACACGCAGATCGACGCCCTGGTCCGCGCCGATCCCAAGCGCGAGGCGCCGATCGCTTTCTATGTCTCGGAGACGGCCAAGCTCGTTCCGTGGATCGGCGCCCGTCCCGGCATCGTCCGCGCACAGCTCGGGTTGCCGCCGTGAGCGATCGCGCGCTCGATTCCTCCAGAGATCGCGCGCGACGTGGGCCCCGTCGCCTTGCGACCGCCCACGCCGGGGTACAGCCTCGCGACATGGCGAGACCAGTCGCGATGGTGCGGATCGCGACGCTCACGGCCGTCCTCGCTGGCCTCCCGGTCGCCTTCGTCGCGCCTCAGGGCTGCGCACGGAAGAAGGGCGGGCTCGTGCTCGCGATGAGCACGGACATGAGGGCCCCGAAGGACGTGAACGCCGTCGGCGTCACCGTCTCCACGAACAACGTCATCCGGACCTCCTTCATCGCCCGCGTCGCTCCCGACGGCGAGGTGAAGCTCCCGGCGACGCTCGCCATCGTCCAGCCCGACGACGAGAACGCGACGATACGCATCCGCGTGCTCGCGCTCCAGGAGTCGAAGGTGCGCGTCCTGCGCGACGTGCGTACGACCGTCCCGCGCGACGGCCGCATCGCGCTGCTCCGCATCCCGCTGAACTTCATCAACGACGAGTCGGCGGTGGGGCAGATCCCGGCCGCCAAGCTCCCGCCGTTCTCGTCGCGGAGCAGCTCCGGCGTCAAGACGCTGGGGGAGCAGCCTGGGGGCGAAGATCCCACGGAGGCCATCGCGCTCATCACCTCGACGTGCCCCGGCAACCACGAGACCGTGGTCGACGGCCAGTGCATCGGCGACTCCGTCGACTCGAGCTCCCTCCCCGAGTTCAGCGACGCCCTGGTGCGTGCTGGCGGCGCGTCCGCGTGCTTCGACACCGCCCGCTGCTTCACGGAGGCGCGTGAGGCCTCGGTCGACCGTGAAAAGTGCAAGGCCACGGTGACCGGCAAGGTCGAGCAGCTCAACGTCGCCCTCGCCACCGAGAGCACGGGGGAATGCGTCGCGCCCGGCCGCTGCCTCGTCCCGCTCGACAGGGGGCCCTCGGGCTGGCAGCCCACCGACGAGAAGGCGAGCGGCGGCGCCGTCCTCGCGCTCGCGAAGGGGATCTGCAAGAAGATCGCCGCGGGCGCCAAGCTCCTCGAGGCGAACAGCACGACGTGCCCGCCGAAGACGGAGGCGAACCCCGTGTGCCAGTCGGGGAGCACGGACGCGGGGGCCGCCGTCGTGGACACGGGCCAGTCGTGCCTCCCGCCGGGAGCCGACTGCACGGCCGGTGACCGCAGCTGTTGCGTGCGGCCCTGCGAGAAAGGCGTGTGTCCGGGAGAGTGACGTTGCGGCGCGGCGTGCCGGTCCTGCTCGCCCTCCACTCCGTGCACCCGAAGGGTGGCTCGCATGCGGGTGGGTTGGCCGCCTGGGGAGCCTGGAGAATCTGCTCGTCGAGACCCGAACACAGGAGGGAGAGACAGATGAACGCGATCAAGGATGAGGTGAGGGTGAAGGCGTCCGTGGCCAGCGTCTACGAGGCGCTCACGCGCCAGGCCGGCTACAGGGGCTGGTGGAACAACCTGGCCGAGGTCCCGGAGTCCGTCGGCGGCCAGGTGTGGCTGGGCACGACGCTCGCGTGGCGGATCGAGGACGCGGGCGGCGCGGCGCTCGTCTTCCTCGAGCACGCCGGCTGGAAGGACGCGGCGCCCGACGCCGTGGCGCAGGGCTGGAAACACTTCCTCGGCAGCCTGAGGTCGTACCTGGAGACCGGCACCGGCCTGCCGTGGTGAGCCGTGGCCGTCGACGTCCTCACGGAGATCGAGATTGACCGTCCACGGGCGCGCGTGGCCGGGTACGCCAGGGACCCCTCCAACGCGCCCGAGTGGTACGTGAACATCCAGGCGGTCGAGTGGAAGACCGAGCCCCCGCTCGCGGTCGGCTCGCGGATCGCGTTCGTGGCGCGCTTCCTCGGCCGACGGCTCGCCTACACCTACGAGATCGTGGAGCTCGTCCCGGAGGAGCGCCTGGTGATGCGAACGGCGGAGGGTCCGTTCCCGATGGAGACGACGTACACGTGGGACGCCGTCGGCGAGGGCCGCACGCGGATGACCCTCCGAAACCGCGGAGAGCCGAGCGGCTTCTCGAAGGTCGCCGCGCCCTTCATGGCGGCGGCGATGCGTCGAGCCAACGGGAAGGATCTCACGCGGCTGAAGGCGCTGCTCGAGCGCGAGTGAGCCGCCGGGAGGTCGCGCGGTCTCCCCCCGCGGAGTCCTCCGACTTCGACGTCCTCGACGGGAGCGATGGGGTCACCATGGCGGTGTGAACCGCCTCGTGGTCGTCCATTCGCGGCGGGGCTGCTGGCCGAAGCGGCGGGCCGCGATGTGTACGACGTGCCAGAAGCCCCGCCTGGTGCGCGCGCTCATCGGCGCGATGTAGCGGGTCGTGCTGTCGGCGCACCTGATGATCCTCGGGTCCATCTCTGGTAGACCGGGGCGCATGCCGACGACGCAGACGCTCCACGACTTCATCCTCCCCCTTCCGCCGATCGCGACGGGAGACGCGGAGCGCGACGCGCTCCTCGATCGTCTCGAGAGCGAGGGAGACGAGGACGCCATCGCCGCGCTCGCGGCACGCGCCGACGCCGGCCCCGCGCTGGTCGCCCGGCTCGTGCAGCTCGCCGAGGCCGTTCTCGACGTGGACTCCGCGGACCAGGCCGAGGTCTCGGTCCACCACGCAGTCCACGCGGAGAAGACCGACCGGCTCGGGCGCATCGAGGCCGTGGCCGTCGAGGTCGCCGCCCGACGGACGCCCGACGGCGAGGCCGCGATGCTGCGCATCTTCGAGGAGCACCCCTGGAGCGAGGCACGCCACATCGTCGGCCTCTCGCTCGTCACGGTCGCGTCGCCGCCGACGCTCGCGCGCATGGCGCAGGCGATGGACGAAGTCCGGCCCAAGCACGTGTGGGTGCGCGACGTCGGGACGGCCGCCGCGGTGCGGCTCGATCCGAGCACGGCCTTCGATCGGCTGGCGGCGCGCTTCGAGCCGGAGCTCGCGCAGCCGAACAGCTACTTCGTGCGCGGCCTCTTCGCCGGGGTCGGCGCCTCCCCCCCGGTCGATCCGCGCTGGTTCCCGTACATCGCGCGCTTCTACGCGCACCGCGAGGCCGTGACGGTCGACGTCTTCTTCAAGGCGCAACCGGTGCCAGCTGCGGTCGACGCGGTCGCGGCGTTCATCGCCGCGCGGGCCGCCGCGGGGGAGCCGTGGATCGCGTACACGGGGATGACGCTCGCCGTGTGGGGACCGGCGGGGCGCTCGGCGGGGCCGGCGGTCGTCGCGGCCGCGAGCGCCGCGCTCGACGCGGGCTGGACGGACTACCGCCTGGTCGGACCGCTGACGGCGCTCGTCGCGATCGACGATCCTGCCATGCTCCCCGCGCTCCGCGCGCTCGCGCCCAAGGCGAAGCGGAAGGCGAAGACCGCGCTCGCCGAGGCGATCACGAAGCTCGCGCGCAACGAGCCGGCCGAGGCCGAGAGCGCCGGGCCCGCCCCGAAGCCGAAGCCGAAGCCGAAGAAGGCGCTCGATCCGGAGCGCGCGCCGCTCGCCACGCTGCTCCACGGCGCGGGCTTCTCGGAGGCGCGCGTCGCCGAGCTTGTCGCGCTCGCGTGGCCTCGCATCACGCTCGAGGTGAGCGCGAGCGCCCCGACGGGCGTGGGCAAGAGCCGACTCGGAGGCGAGCCCGATCTGCCGCCCGGCGCCGAGTGGCCGTCGGTGCGGCTGACGAAGCAGGCGGCGAACGACCAGCTCTTCGTCGAGCTGTCCACCGTGCCGCACACGCTCGACGGGAAGCATGTGATCCTCCCGCTCGGGTTCGTCGCGCAGCTCCGGCTCGAGGACCTCGCGCCGCTCGATCCGGAGGGCCGCCTGCCGGAGACGGGGCTGTTGTCGTTCTTCGCGCGGCAGGGTCTACAGCAAGGCAGTCACGGCGATCTCTTCCGCATCGCGTCTCGCGTGCTGTTCCACGAGGCGACAGATGCGCTCGCGCCGGTCGCGCCGCCCCCGGAGGTGATCGATCAGGATCGCCACGAGGCGCGCGCGGTGGTGCTCCACCGGGAGCTGCCGCTCGCGCCGCCCCAGCTCGCGAGGACGGTCGGTCTCCTCGACGACGAGAGCGCTCGCTACGACGCGCTCTACGACGCGCACGTGACGTCGTCGGGCTTCGGCGTGCTGGGCCGCGCGCGCGCGGCGTACTTCCGCGGCTTGCCGGGCAAGGGCGAGTCGTTGCTGCTCCAGTGCGTGAGCGACGGAGGGACGACCTTCACGTGGGGGGACGCGAGCTCGATCTTCTTCCTGATCGCGGACGCCGCGCTGAAGCGTCGCGACTTCACGAAGGTGGTCTGCGTGGCGGACGAGCTCTGACCGCGGCGCCCCACGGCGACGAGTGGTCGATCAGAGCTCGTACGCGCCGATCTCGGTCAGCTCCGTCACGGCGGGCGGATCGTCGCACCGATCCTTCACGCCCTTGCCGAACGCCTTGAACGCTTCGACCGCCTCGAGGGGGTTCGACTCCGCGGAGATGCGCGCGATGTGCACGAAGCTCACGCCGTCGGCCTGCTTGAAGGCGCCGTAGCGGATCCCGGGCGGCGAGGTCCGCGCGAGCTCGGCGAAGACCTCGCGAACGAGCCCCTCGTGCTCGGCCAGGCGGTCGGGCTTCACGCGGTAACGGACGATCACGCTTCTCATGAGTCACCTCCTTGTTCGGTTTCCGGTCCGGAAGGGCGCGGGCGGGCGGACATGGCGAGCATCATGCCCGAAGGACGATCGGGGAGGTCAAAAGATGCGCACGTTCGCATCAGGGCAGGGCCCTTCGCGCCACCTTGCCCGTCTCGAGGCGCCACGCCTCGAACACGCCGCTCACGCGCCCGGTCGCGCCGAGCCGCAGATCCCCCGACGCCCCCTCGTACCGTACGTCCTCGGCGCGCGCGACGGCCCTCCGCGCGCGCCCGACCTCCGCCGGCCCGTAGCTATTCTTGCCCTGGCTGATCCGGATCATCGCCTCGCGCAGCTCGCCCGAGGTCGCCTTCTCGCCCATCCCGACGAGCCCTTCGCCGCCCATCCGTTCGACGCCGTCGTGCTCCTCGCGCTCGCGCTCGAGGCGGCGACCGGGAACGGGAACGGGAACCCCTCATCGTGGCGAACGGAGCTTCGTCATCCGCCGAAGCGTCGACTTCAGCCGCGAAAACGCCGACTTCATCGTCCGTCTCGGCTCCGGTGGCCGCGTCCCACGCGATTCCATCCGCGTTTTCGACGATCTCATCCGTTCTGGAGCCCTTCGTCGTCGATGACGAAGGCTTCGCGGCCGATGACGAAGGCTTCGCGGCCGATGACGAAGGCTTCGCGGCCGATGACGAAGGCTTCGCAACCGATGACATGGGCGATCTCGCGCGCGAGGGAGCCCTCCCCGCCGCGGGAGCCGCCCCCACGCTCTCGCCCGCCGCCCGCCATCGGCCCACACCCCGCTACCGATCTTCGATCCCAGGCGGGCACTCGGGGAACTTCCCCGTCTCCGAGGAGTCTCCTCCCGCGACCGGTTCGCGTTGAACCGGCGAACAAGGAAGACAGCCATGAGAAAGCACCTGATCAGGAACATCGTCGCATGTGACGCCGACGTCTCGACCTCGACGCTGGACCGCGCGCCCGCGAGGGCGATCAAGCTGGCGGACGGGATCGAGCGCGACCCCCTCGTCTACGACGTGCTCGCGCCCATCGGGATGAGCCACCACGAACTCCACGAGGTGAGGGCGCTCGCGATGAAGACGCGGGTGGTGCGGCCACCGCCGAAGGTGGCCGACGCGCGGCCGCCGAACATCGACGCCATGGAGGCGTGCGAGGCGTTCCTCTCCACGGCCTTCGTGCCGGCGAGCGGGAAGCTCGAGCTCCGCTTCCCGGCGTACCACGCGCTGGTCTTCGAGGGGCTCGACGCGCGGGCGAAGGGGACGGACGCGGCGATCATCGTCGCGCACTTCCTCGCCCGGTGCGACGACCTCGAGAAGCGTGCCGCGCGCAAGGCCGGTGTGCGCGAGGCCGACGGGACGACCCCGGAGGACGACCGCGACGCGCTCTGCGCGCTGGCGGAGGCGGGCGTCACCCGGGAGAAGCGCGCGGAGCTCGGGAGGGTCGTCAAGATCGCCATGACCGAGGTGCCGCACACGTCCGCCATCGGCGACGGCGTGGGCGACGAGGAGCGCCTCGACGCGCTGCGGAGGATCCACAAGTGGGTCACCGTCTGGAGCGGGATCGTTCGCAACGTCATCACGCGGCGCGATCAGCTGATCCGCCTCGGCCTCGCCACGCGGAGGTCGCCGAAGCGGACGGCGACGGTCCCCCCGCCGACGCCACTCCGCGCGGTGCGCCTCGCCGCGAACGAGGGTGAGGAGCGCGGGCCGGACAGCCGCGCGGCGTGACCGCTTGACGGAGGGGGGGGAGAGGGCCCGCCGATCGTGACGCGATCGGCGGGCTTCTTCTTGTCCGCCGCTCGCGCCGACCGGAGACGACCTGTCGCAATGCCGATCGGATAAGGCATTCGTTCGAGCGAGGGTGCCCCCACCCGTCGCGCTTCGCGCGCGAAGAGGTTCCGTGGAGGCGGTGGGGCGCCGGCGCAGACCTCACCCCCCGTCCCCCTCTCGCTGAAGGGAGAGGGGGCATGTGAACGGGAGAATCGCCTCTCGCAGGTCTCCCGGTTCAGTCGGTCGTTCTCGAGGCGAACGACGCGGAGGCCACGGCGCGCGAGGATCGTCGTGCGCCTCGCATCCCGTTCGGCCCACTCCACGTCGTCGTGGACGGCGCCGTCGATCTCGACGACGAGCCTGAGCGCGGCGCAGTAGAAGTCCTCCCTCTCCCTTGAGGGAGAGGGAGGCCGGGAGGGTGAGGTCTGCGCGGAGCACGCGCGCTCTCCCTCTCCCTTGAGGGAGAGGGAGGCCGGGAGGGTGAGGTCTGCGCGGAGCACGCGCGCACCTCCCTCTCCCTCTCCCTTCAGGGAGGCCGGGAGGGGTTGACCCTCACGGAGTCAGGACGATGCTCCACGCGTCCAGCGTGCCCGTGTCCTGCCCGGCGCCGTCGACGACGCGGAGGGTCCACGTGCCGCCCGGGGCGGCGGCGGGGAGCGGGAAGGTGGTGAAGAGGTTGTCGGCGCTGCTGCCCACGCGGTTGTGGATGACCCAGGTCTGACCGGCGTGCGCGAGCGACACCGTCAGATCGCCGATGTACGTGTGCCTGATGGCGATCTCGGCGGCGACCTTCGATGCGGTCGCGGTCGCGGGCACCGAGATCGCGCTCGCGACACCCGTGAGGCTGTTGTCCGGGATCGCGAGGCTGTTCGCGTTCGTGTAGCGCACGGGCGCGGTGGAACCCGCGGTCGGGATCACGCCCAGGTCGAGGCGCCAGCTCCTGAAGGTGCCGACGTCCAGGCTCGCGGTGTCCACGACGCGCAGGGTCCAGTCGCCGTTCGACGGGGCGCCCGCGAACCCGAGCGCGCCGATGTCGTAGGTCCGGGAGATGTCGTCGGTGCCGCCGCCCTCGTTGTTGTGGAGGAGCCTCGTGATGCCGCCGTGCGTGAGGGAGACCTGGAGATCGCCGATGTACGTGTGTCGGATGTCGACGGTCACGCTCGCGGTCTTCACCGTGCCGCCGCCGGGGATGACCAGGGTCGAGCTGATCCCCGTGAGGCGGCCGTCGGGGATGCTCGCGTTCACGATCCGGGAGGCGGTGACCGGCGTGGGCGAGGTGCCGCCGATGGGGGCGAGCGCGCTCTCGGTCTGGCCGGGATCGGCTTCGTCGTCGCGCGCCTCCAGCGCGCACGCGGAGGTGAGGAGGGCGGCGAGGAGGGAGAGGAGGGTGATCGGGGTCGGCGCTCGGAGGGACATGCCGGCGCCTGAAGCAAGCGCCGCGCCACGGTCGACCGCCCGGATGGCGCCACTTTTCGCGGGCGGACGGCGCCACGATGTCCGGGACGTCCGAGACATTGCGTAATACGCTCCCGTCGGTGCCCCCCGTCCACGTCCTCGGCGGATTCCAGACCGACTTCGCGCGCAACCTCGCGCGGGAGGGGCGAGAGATCGCGGATCTCTTCCGGGACGTCCTCGAGGGCACGCTCGACGCCGTGTCGGTCGACGCGTCCTCCATCGAGACGATCCACGTGGGCAACGCGTTCGGCGAGCTGTTCGCCGGGCAGGCGCACCTCGGCGCGATGGCGGCGACCGTGGACGAGCGCCTCATGGGCGTACCCGCGTCGCGACACGAGGCCGCGTGCGCGTCGGGGAGCGCCGCGGTGCTGGGGGCCATGAGCGACATCGAGGCGGGCCGCTACGCGTGCGCGCTCGTGATCGGCGTCGAGCAGGAGCGCAACGTGCCCGGCGACGTGGCCGCCCGCCACATGGGCTCCGCGGCGTGGATCGGCCACGAGGGCGAGGGCGCGCGGTACCTGTGGCCGCACATGTTCTCGCGCATCCAGGAGGTCTACGAGGAGCGAGACGGCCTCCGGTACGAGCACCTCGCCGCCATCGCGAGGAAGAGCTTCGACAACGCGCGCGGGAACCCGCGCGCCCAGGGCCGCGGGTGGCGCTTCGAGGCGTCCGCCTTCCTCGAGGACGACGAGGAGAACCCGATCGTCGAGGGGCGCGTCCGGCGCCGCGACTGCTCGCAGGTGACGGACGGCGCGGCGGCGGTCGTGCTCTGCTCGGCGGCGTTCGCGGACACCTGGGCGCGGAGGAGCGGCCGGGCCGCGGCGCGCATCCTGGGCTGGGGTCACCGCACGTCGTCGCTCTCGCTGGCGCGCAAGCTCGAGCTCGGAAGGTCGGAGGCGTACCTCTTCCCGCATGTCCGGCGCACGATCACGGACGCGCTCGGTCGCGCGGGCCTCGCGGACGCCTCGGCCCTCGGCGGCGTCGAGGTCCACGACTGCTTCTCCGTCACGGAGTACCTGGCGATCGACCACCTCGGACTCGCGCCGCCGCGCCGCGCGTTCGAGGCGATCGAGTCGGGCGCGGTCGCCCGGACGGGCAAGACGCCGATCAACCCGAGCGGCGGGCTGATCGGCGGCGGCCACCCCGTCGGCGCGACCGGCGTGCGGATGCTCCTCGACGCCGAGAAGCAGGTCACCGGCCGGGCGGGCGACTGCCAGGTGGCGGGCGCGCGCACCTTCGGGACGCTCAACATCGGCGGCAGCGCGGCCACGGCGGTGAGCTTCGTCGTGGGAGCGCCCTCGTGAAGGCGAGGGTCGTGCGCACCCACGCGTCGCGGCTCCCCGCGGGCGACGATCACCCTTACCGCACGGGCGCGTGGCGGCCGAACCTCGCCGAGTGGGAGGCCGACGATCTCGACGTCACCCACGGCGCCATCCCCGACGATCTCGACGGCGTCTACCTCCGGAACACCGAGAACCCGATCGTCGACGCGATCGGGCGCTACCACCCCTTCGACGGGGACGGGATGGTCCACGCGATCGATTTCCGCGGCGGGCGCGCGTCGTACCGGAACCGGCTCGTGCCCACGAAGGGCCTCGCGGCGGAGCTCGAGGCGGGCGAGCCGCTCTTCGCCGGGATCATCGAGCCTCCGGAGCGGTCCCTCCGAGACGGGTGGGGAGCGCGCGGCCGGATGAAGGACGCCTCCAGCACCGACATCGTGGTGCACGGGGGGCGCGCGAAGACGAGCTTCTACCAGTGCGGGGATCTGTACGAGATGGATCCGGTCACGCTCGAGCCCCTCGGCGCCGCGACGTGGGGAGGGCGCTTTCCGCGGGAGGGGGTCTCGGCCCACACCAAGGTGGACCCTCGCACGGGCGAGCTCCTCTTCTTCGGCTACTCGAAGGTCGCGCCCTACATGCACTACGGCGTGCTCGACCGCGCGGGCGAGCTCGTCCACCACACGGCGGTGCCGCTCCCCGGCCCGCGGCTGCCGCACGACATGGCGTTCACCGAGCGCTTCGCCATCCTCGACGACTTCCCGCTGTTCTGGGACGCCGATCTGCTCGCGAAGGGCGTCCATCGCGCGCGCTTCCACCGCGACATCCCGTCGCGATTCGCCGTGATCCCCCGCCGCGGGACGGCCGCGGACGTGCGCTGGTTCGAGGCGAGCCCCACGTACGTGCTCCACTGGATCAACGCGTTCGAGCGCGGCGACGAGATCGTGCTCGACGGCTACCGCCAGGAGAACCCCACGCCGCGCCCCGCGCCGGAGGACGGGCCGTGGGGCGCCCTCATGCGCATGGTCGACCTCGTGTCGCTCGGCACCCGGGCTCACCGGTGGCGGTTCGATCTGCGCACCGGCAAGACGCGCGAGGAGCCGCTCGACGACACGTGCACCGAGTTCCCGACCATCAACCCGCGCTTCGCCGGGCGCGTGCACCAGAGCGCCTGGGTCATGACCACGAAGCCCGGATGGTTCCTCTTCGACGGCATCGCGCGCCTGCACACCGAGCGGGGCCTCGTCGATCGCTACCGGTGGCCCGACGGCGTCTTCGCCAGCGAGGCACCGATGGCGCCGCGCCCCGCCGGCACGGCGGAGGACGACGGGTGGGTCGTCACGTTCGTGTCCGACACGAACCGCGACCTGTCGGAGTGCCAGATCTTCGACGCGCGGCGGCTGGCGGACGGGCCGGTCGCGTGCGTGCGGCTGCCGGAGCGGATCTCGAGCGGCACGCACGCGTTCTGGGCCGATCGAGACGCGCTCGCGGGTCGGTGACGTGAGTCAGGACGCCTACGTCCTCGGTGGCCTCCGCACGCCGCGCGGCAAGGGCTCGGCCCGGGGGTCGCTCGCGACGGTGTCGCCCGTGCGGCTGCTCGAGGGGATCCTGCGCGCGCTGGCCGACCGGGTCGATGTCCGCGGAGCCACCGACGTCGTCGTGGGGTGCGCGTCGCAGACGGGTGACCAGGGCGCGAACCTCGCGCGGACGGCGGCGCTGCTCGCGGACCTCGGAGAGGGGATCGCGGGGGTGACGGTGAACCGGTTCTGCGCGTCCGGCCTCGAGGCGGTGAACGTCGCGACGGCGCGGATCCGCGCGGGGGACGGCGATCTCTACGTCGCGGGCGGCGTGGAGTCGACGTCGCGCGTCCCGCTCTTCGCGGACGGGGGCCCGCTGTTCGCGGATCCCGCGGTGATGGCCGCGGTGGGGAGCGTCCACATGGGCGTCAGCGCGGACCTCGTGGCGGCGCTGGAGGGGTTCACGCGGGACGACCTCGACGCGTACGCGCACGCGTCGAGGGCGAGGGCGCGTGCGGCGTGGGCGTCCGGGCGCGCGGCGCGATCGGTCGTGCCCGTGCGGTCCGCGGACGGCGCGCTCCTCCTCGCCGCGGACGAGCTGCTCGGGTACGCGCCGACGCGCGAGGAAATGGCCCTCCTGCCGCCGGCCTTCGCGGAGCCTGGCGCGTCGGGGCAGGACGCGGTCGCGCTCGCGAGGTATCCGCGCCTCGGGCGGATCGAGCACCTCCACACGCGCGCCACGTCGCCGTCGCCGGCGGACGCGGCGGCCGTGCTGGCGATCGGCACCCGGGCGCGCGCGGAGGCGATAGGTGCGAGGCCGCGCGCGCGCATCGTCGCTTCGTCCACGCGCGCGGTCGATCCGGTCACGATGCTGACCGCGGGGCAGGACGCGGTCGTCGCGCTGCTCGAGAAGGCGGGGCTCCGCGCGGCCGACGTCGCGGTGTTCATGTTCGCGGAGGCGTTCTCGGCGCTCTGCGTGCGCTTCGGCCGGGACCTCGACGCGGGGCCCGACCGGCTGAACCCGGACGGCGGCTCGATGGTCCTCGGCCACGCGTTCGGCGCGACGGGGGCGATCCTCGCGCTCGACGTGGTGGACGCGCTCGAGGAGCGAGGCGCGCGATACGGCGTCGCGGCGGTGAGCGGGGCCGCGGGGCTCGGCGTCGCGACGCTGTTCGAGCGGGTGTGAGGGGTAACGGCGCCGACATGACGTACCATCGAGACCGATGCACGCCCTCGTCGACGACGCGCTCCAGGGCCGCGCGGTCCGGCTCGCCGCCCTGTCGGATGCGCTCACGGACACGGGCGCGGGGCTTCGACATCGGTCGCGACCTCACGGACGCCGACGCGTTCATCGCGACGGAGGTGTTCCGGGACAGGCCGGCGATGGATCGCCAGGGAGCGCTGCCGGCGGTCGCGGAGACCCTCTCGCTCCTCGGGCAGATCGCTGCCGCGGCGCCCGAGGCCACCATCTACCACGTGGAGTCGTCCGAGCCGGCCCTCGGGTGACAGCGTTTGTTTCACTTGCCGTGCGGCGCGGCGGAGGAGCCGTCGAGCCGACGTGAATGGTGCTCGGATGACGAACCGCGCACGACTCGTTCTCGCCCTGAGCGTCGGCCTCGCTCTCGGCTGCACCTCCTCGACTCCGGGTTCCACCCCCGTGGATGCCGGCGTCGAGGAAGAGGAGCCGCGCACCTACGCCCCCATCTCGTTGTTCGGCCAGATCACCGAGCTGACCTACGGCGTGGCGCCGCCCGCGCAGCCCACGCCCCTCGCGGACGTGGAGGTCTGCGCCGCCGATCGGAGTGACGTGCCGTGCGTGAGGACCGACGCGAAAGGGGAGTACACCCTGTCCAGGCTCCCCGCGAAGACGGACGTCGCGGTCACGTACTCGAAGCCGGGCTACCACGGCGCGGTGGTCGAGTTCACGAGCCCTCCCATTTCGGGCGTGATGTTCATCTCGCTCGGGTCCGACGCGACGATCGACAAGGTGGCCCGGGCCGCCGCGCTCGACTGGCCCAGTCCCACGACGGGCGTGATCGTCTTCCGCGCGAGCGGCGGCGGGCAGGGGGCACCCCTTCCCGACGTGAGCGCCCGGATGACGCCCGCGGCAGGGAAGGGCGCCGTCTTCGCCGCGGCCGGCGACGCGGGCGCGTCGATCGATCCCTCGCTCGCGAAGACCTCGATCGAGGGCTGGGGTCTCTTCGGGAACGTGCCGGTCGGCCACGTCGAGCTGACCTTCACGCATCCGGCGAGGAGCTGCACGCGCAACAACAAGGGCTGGCCGTCGACGACGGCGACCATGAGGGCGCGCGTCTTCGCCAATCGAGTCGTCTACCTGTTCATCACCTGCTGATGGCCGCCGCCGAGCGGGACGCGTCTGACGAGCCCCCTCAGGTCACGTTCTTCAGGTGGAGGCGGCGCTCCGGCGCGGGGTAGCCCGCCTGACCGCTGACCTCGACGATGGCCTTGTTGGTCGCGAAGTAGACGGGCCAGTACGTGTCGGTGTGCGTGTAGGGTCGCACGGCCAGCACCGGTCCGAGGTCCGTGAAGGTGAGGATGTCCACCTCGGGGCGCTGCTCGGTCGACACGTCGGGGATCTTCGCGAGGGCCTCCCGGAGGCGCGTCATCGCGTCGTTCACGTCCACCGAGTGGTGCAGCTGGGCCAGGAGCTCGACACGACGCACCTTGTTGGACGAGAAGTTCTGGATGGTCCCCGAGAAGACCTTGCTGTTGCCGAGCACCGTCTTCACGTTGTCCGGGGTGTCGAGCGTGACGGTGAAGATGCCGATGTCGCGGACCGTGCCGGTGATGTCGCCGACGGTCACGAAGTCGCCGACCTTGAACGGCTTGAGGACGATCAGGAACGCGCCCGACGCGAAGTTCGACAGGAGGCCGCTCCACGCAGTGCCGATCGCGATCCCCGCGCCCGCGAGGAGCGCGGCGAAGGTCGTCGTCTGCACGCCGAAGTAGCCCAGGATCGACACCACGAGCGCGACGTTGAGGAGCACGCTGATCGCGGTCCTCCCGTACTTCACCAGGGTCGGGTCGATCTTCTGCTTCTCGAGGTTCGACTGCAACAGCCCGCCGACGGCGCCGATGAGCCACCGTCCGACGATGTAGAGGACGAGCGCCCCCACGATCTTGAGGCCGACCTCGGTCAGCGTGGCGAGGGCCGTGTGGAGCGCGACATCTGCTTGCTTGGGATCCATGGGCAGCCGCCTTACCACGGTCTCGCGACGCGGGGCCCGCGGATCCGTCCACGGCAGTCAGGAGCTCGACGGTCCCCCCGGTCGTCTCGGGCCGACAAACGTGCCCGTGCCCGTGCCCGTGCCCGATTTCACGCAACCCCGAGGTCGACGGGCCGACTGGGATGGCATGGCTGGCATGGTTCTCGAGCACGAACGACTCGACGTGTACCGGCGGCCCGGCCCCCGCGCCGAGGACGCCGAGCGTGGCGCTACCCCTCGTCGGGCTCGAGGTCGGCCTCGTCGATCTTCGCGGGCACGGGGGGTGGCGGCTTCCGGACGACCGAGATGAGGTGGCTCGCGGGATCCTCGATGCGGACGACGCGCACCTTGTAGACGAGGTCCTTGCCGACGAGGGGAGGAAGCAGGCGGACCGTCACCGTTTCGTCCTCGGCGTCGACGATGCGGAGGTTGAGCGTGCCGCCGGTGACCGCCTCGGCCTCGAAGAGGGCGCCGATCTCGAGCGGGCCCTTGCTCGGGAACTCGGCGCGCGGGATCGTTCGCGTGGGGAGGGACTCCTCGTCGCCGATGACCTCCGCCGACGGGATCTCGCCCTCCTTGGACTCGCCCGTCGCCATGCCCTCGAGCCGCTTCTCGAGCGCCGGGAGCAGCGTGCCCCCACCGTGGACGTACTGGAGGGGGCCCGCCTTGGTGGACGCCTCGATGACGTCGCCACCCTTGACGCGGAGCTCGTACTCGATCCTGACGATGGTACCGGCGGCGATCTTCATGGGCCAGATGGTAGCCGCCCTGTGCCCCGAAGGAAGCCATGAACATCTCCTCCTCGGCCGTCGCGGTCCACGCCCTCGCGCGAGGGCGATCGGGGCGTCACCTGGGGAACTCGAGCGAGTACGTGTGGTCGGAGTAGCCGGCCCGGTTGTCGTGGCACCCGATGCAGACGGACGGGCGGCCCGAGTAGAGGGCGTCGCCCGAGGCGTTCCACTCGGCCCAGAACCAGCCGTCCTTGCGCTTCTCCATGGCGGCGACGTGCGTGAGCTTGCCCGAGGCGTAGATGTCCTTCACGACGATCGCGCCCTCCGGCCAGGCCGTGAGGCGCGTCCCGAACGCCTTCGTCATCACCGGGTTGATGAAGATGTCGACCTGGTCGCCGTGCAAGGTGAAGCTCGCCGTGCGGACGGGGTAGCTCGGCGGCCGCCGCCACCCGTTGTACCCCTGCGCGTGGATGCGATCCCACAGCTCCTTCGCGCCGGCCGGATCCTGATCGTCGCCGCAGGCCGACAGGGCGAGCCAGAGGAGGAGCAGGGCGGCGACGATGGGGCTACGGCGCATGGGCCCATCCTACCGCCATGTGGTCCCCGCAGACATGGCCACGATCGCGGGGTAGGTGAGCTGCCCGGCGTCGCGGTGATCCGCCGTCGACGGGAAGTGCTGCCAGATCGGGGTCCGCAAGGACAGGCTCGCCGAGGCGGCTCCGCGCGCGAACGTGATCCCGCCACCCACGAGGACGTCGGTCCGTCCGACGTTTCCGTCCTGCTGCACGACCCCTCCCCAGCGCTCGGGCTGCTCGTTCAACACGTCCGCGCCGAGGCCGAGCCTGAGCCCCGGCGCGATCGCCGCGACGTCGCCCCAGGCGCCGCCCGACCACCGGTTTCCGGGACGGAAGCGGTGCCGGTTCTCGCCGGTGAACACGATCCCCTGGCCGTGGGCCCCGATGCCGAACGGGCCCGCGGGGACGCGCGCGTCGAGCGCGAGCACGCCGTGCGCGGTGCCGGCCCCGAGCTGGATGTGCTGGTGCGAGAGGCCGGCGCGCCCGCGGGCGAACGGGTCCTCCTCGGTGGTGCCGAGCGGGACTCCCATCCCCGCGCGCCCCGTGACCTGCACGGGACCGAGGCGGCCGGAGGCGCGGCCGAGGATCCACGGATCGGACAGCCCCCCGAGCGTCTCGTCACGGTGGTGGATGTTCTCGTCGTCGGGCACGAACGCCGTCCCGTCGAGGCGCCGGAAGGTCACCGTCGTGCGCACGACGCGGAAGGGGATCTGCGCCTCGACGCCGAAGATGGACGTCGCTCCGAGCGCGACGATCGGCCGGACCTCCACGAGCGAGATGCGCTGGTCGTGGAGCTGCGCGGGCTCCTCGCGGCGCGTGCAGATCGGGCCGATCTCCGGGCAGGACTCGGCGTGAACGACGCGGAGGGTCGTGCCCGTGACGACGACGCCCGCGAAGACCTCTCCCGCCGCGAGCGAGGTCGGCCCCGTGCGCGAGGTCGGCAGGTTCGGGTTGCTGCATCCCGCGCACGCGTGCGCCTCCGCCTCGCTCGCGACGAGACCGAGGAGCGCGGAAGCGAGCCCCACGGCGAGCCTCACCGCCGGCGCGCCTCCGCGATCACCCGATCGAGCTCCGCGAGGTCGGCTCCGTGCAGCGTCGAGAACCGCTTGCCGTCGGGGCCGTACACGACGATTAACGGGAGCGAGGGCACGTCGCGCAGCCAGCGCTTGCCGGCGGGGCTGTCCCAGTCGACGACGTCGATCTTGCGGTACGCGAGGCGGTCGCCTCGTGCGATCCGCCCGTAGACGTGGCCGTCGACCTTCCGGCACGCGGCGCACCACTCCGCGTAGAAGTCGAAGATCGTCACCACGCCGCGCGTCGCGTGAGCGTCCAGCTCCGGCACGTCCTCGCCGGTCCGCGACAGCCACCGCACGTCGGCGTCGGGCGGGAGCTTCGGCAGCGGCTCGAACGTGAGGTCCGGATGACACGCGAGGCACTGCGACTCCGGCACGCCGTGGGGCTCGCACCAGTCGCCGACGCGCTTGAAGCGCGCGACGAGCTCGGGGTGGTGCAGGGTACACGTCCGTTCCGGCACGCCGTGGGCGCACAGCACGATCTCGCCCTCGACGCGCGACAGCTCGGACAGCTTTCCGTGAGGACTGCCGGGCACGCCCATGCGTGACGGCGTGGGGGCGCACGCGGCGAGCAGGGAGGCGGCCACGATCGAAGCGACCCTCACGTCCGCGAGCGTACCACGGCGGAGTTCAAGCCTCCTGCCGTCGCTCCTCCGCCCGGGCGCGCACGGCGGCGAGCCCGCGGAGCGGCGCGTCGGGATCGAGCGCCATCATCGCGTGGCCCACGCCGGGGACCACCTCGAGCGTCGCGCCGCGGATCAGCTTCGCGAGGAGGCGGCTGTTCTCGGGACGGACGAGCGCGTCCTCGTCCCCGGTCATCACGTGCACGGGGCAGCCCACCTCGCCGAGCCGCTCTCCCGCGCGGTGACCCTGGATCGCCGCCAGGTGCGAGACGAACGTGGACGGGCGCGTCGGCTCCGCGCGCATCGCGCTCCCGAACTCGCGGAGGAGGACCGGCGCGTTCGCCCACTGGCTCGGCGGCAGGAGGAGCTTCACCAGGTTCTTCGCGCCGCGCCGCCGGAGGAGCGGGATCGTGAGCAGGCGCGCGAGCGACGCAGCGGGGGGAGGCCGGCCGTGCGGCTTCCCGGGCGTGGTCGCCATCAGGACGAGGCCCGCGGCCCGCCGGGGGTGCCGCAGCGCGAAGTTCTGGGTGATCATCCCCCCCATCGAGATCCCGCACACGAAGGCCCGATCGGCGCCCGCGTCGTCGAGCACGCCCGCGAGGTCGTCCGCCAGCTGGGCCATCGTGTACCCACCCCGCGGGGCGTCGCTCCGGCCCGTCCCCCGGTTGTCCGGCACGAGCACCCGGAAGCCGGCCGCCGCCACCCGCCCCGGCACGTCGAACCAGAAGGACCCCGATAGACCGAGCCCCTGCACGAGGACCGCGAACGGCCCGGACTCGCCGAAGCGCTCGTAGTGGATGGCGACGGATTGGCGTGTCTTTCTCGACATGTGCAAGTCGTGCACCGTAGCCTGCGCAGGATTTTTCGCGCCAAAAAAAAGTCGACGGACCCCTCGCGCGGCGCTACCTGATGGCGCCATGCCCCTCCGCTACAAGGCCGACTACCGGACGCTGCTGTGGGCGCTCGCGATGCCCGTCGTCGCGATCGCGCAGTACCGCGATCCTTCGCTGATGAAGGGACTCCTGCCGCTCGCCTTCTACCTGGCGATGGCGGCCGGCACGATCGCGCACAACCACAACCACGCGCCGACGTTCACGAAGAAGCCGCTCAACACCTTCTTCGGCGCGTACATCTCGGTCTTCTACGGGTACCCCACCTTCGCCTGGGTGCCGACGCACAACCTGAACCACCACAAGTGGGTCAACAAGCCCGGCGACGCGACGATCACCTGGCGGCACACCAACAAGGTGAGCCTGTTCATCGCGCTCTCGTACTTCTTCGTCTCGGCCTACTACCAGTCGGTCCCGATCCGGCAGTACATCCAGAAGGCGCGCGCGAACAACCCGGAGCTCTACCGCCGCATCCTGGGCCAGTACGCGACGTGGCTCGGCTGCAGCTTCGCGTTCCTCGCGCTCGGGCTGGCGCTCCACCCGTGGCGCGAGGCGCTCCGGCTGTGGGTGTTGATCACGGTGCTGCCGCAGCTCTTCGGCACGTGGACCATGATGTTCTTCAACTACCTGCAGCACCTGCACACCGACCCGTGGTCGAAGCACAACCACTCGCGCAACATCACGGGCCGGGTGTTCAACTTCCTCGTGTTCAACGCGGGCCTCCACACGGCGCACCACGAGAACGCGGGCACGCACTGGTCGGAGCTGCCCAAGGTCCACGCGCGCCTCGCGGCGAACATCGATCCCGAGCTCAACCAGTACAGCTTCTGGTGGTACCTCACGAAGCAGTACATCCTCGGCCCGTTCGTCCCGAGCCTCCGCTCGAAGCAGATCGGGCGGGCGCCGTGGGACGTCCCCGACACCGCCCCGTCCCGCATGGAGGACGTGGCGAAGGCCAAGATCGACGCGGTCGACGCCCTGGTCGAGGGCACGAACGCACAGATGGTGTAGCGCGCCGCGGGCTCGTGTACCTTCGCCCCATGGCGAAGAAGACGAAGTCCCGGGAGATCCACAGCCTCGCGATCGACATCGGCGGCACCGGCCTCAAGGCGCTCGTGCTCTCCGAGACGGGCGAGCCGCTCTGCGAACGCGTGCGGGTGGAGACGCCCAAGCCCGCAACACCGTCCGCGGTCATGCACGAGCTCGCGGGCCTCGTCGCGCAGCTTCCGGCGTTCCACCGGATCAGCTGCGGCTTCCCCGGCGTGGTGAGGGCCGGGGTCATCGATACCGCGCCGAACCTGGGCACCGAGGAGTGGCACGGGTTCGATCTCGCGGGCGCGCTGTCCGCGGCCTTCGAGCGGCCGGCGCGCGTGCTCAACGACGCGGGCGTCCAGGGCTTCGGGATCCGGAGCGGGCAGGGCGTCGAGATGGTGCTCACGCTGGGGACGGGGATGGGTTTCGCGCTCTTCGTGGACGGGCGCTACGTGCCGAACGTCGAGATGGGCCACCACCCCTTCCGCAAGGGGAAGACGTACGAGGACTGGGTCGGCGGGCCCGCGCTCGAGGAGGTCGGGAAGAAGCGCTGGAACAAGCGGGTCAGGGAGATCCTCGAGACGCTGATGCCCACGTTCAACCCGGACGCCGTCTACCTCGGCGGCGGGAACGCGAAGCGGCTGAAGGGCGACCTGCCGGAGAAGGTGAAGATCGCCGACAACCTCGCGGGGCTGCTCGGGGGGATCGCGCTCTGGCGAGACTGAGCCCGGCGGGGTGCGGCGCGCGACCGTCTCCCGTCAGTACTCGAACCCGCTCCCCCCGATGAACTCCCTCAGGATCGACGTCGGCGGGACGTGCTCGGGGTAGATCGCGACGAAGCGATCGACGAGGTGCCTGAGGCGGTACGCCGTGGCGAAGCTCGGGTGGCCGGCGGGCACCTCCAGGAGGTAACGCTCCGCGTACACCTTGAGCACGCTGAGCTCGTACGGCAGCGACGTGTCGAACACCGAGTCGGCGTTCGGGTGGTTCGGGTAGATGTGCAGGTGCTCGCCGCGCCGCACCGACGCCCAGCGCGCGATGTTCTCCGCCGCCTTGTAGCCGCGCGTGTGCCGGTCGCGCACGATGCGCCGGAGGAGGCGCACGTCGGCGGGCGAGATCGTGGACAGCGCGTCGAACGGCATCGCGTCGGACGGGTGCACGAACACGGTGAACACCTGCGCGCGCGGCACCACGTCGGCGACGAGCTCGGGGTTCAGGCCGTGGATCCCCTCGAGGACGAGCACGTCGTGCGGGCCGAGCCGGAGCTCGGGGCCTCCCTCGCGGTGGGAGATGCCGGTGCGGAAGTCGTACTTCGCGGTCCTCACCGCCTCGCCCAGGACGAGCCTCCGGAGGTGATCCTGCAACAGCTCGAGGTCGAGCGCGAGGAACGCCTCGAAGTCGTAATCGCCGTGCTCGTCCCGCGGCGTCTTCTCGCGGTCCACGTAGTAGTTGTCGAGGGAGATCTCGACCGGAAAGAGGCCTACGATCTGCAGCTGCACGCTGAGGCGCTTGATGAACGTGGTCTTCCCCGACGACGACGGCCCCGCGATGCCGATGACGCGCACGCCGCCCTGCGCGGAGATCCGGTCCGCGAGCCGCCCGATGCGCTTCTCGTGGTACCCCTCGCTCACGCGGATCAGCTCGCGCACCTGCCCCGAGACGCACACCGCGTTGAACGCGCCCACGGAGTCGACGCCGAACGTGCGCAGCCACGCCGTGCGCTCGCGCGTCATCTCGTCGCCGAAGCGCGGCTTCTCGACCTCGCGCTGGAGTGCGTCTCCCAGCGAACCGGGCGCGGGGAACCACCGGTCGATCTCCGCCCCGAAGGCGACGAGCAGACCCGCGGGGTGGGGCACCAGCGTCACGGGCTCGAGCCACCCGGCGTGGGGGAGGAGCGGCCCCGGGCTGATCGCGTACGTATCCCCGCACCGGACGAGCGGCACGCTCGGGTCGCGCCAGTGCTGGATCAGGCGTGCCGCCCCGTCGTCGCGCTGCCGCGCGAAGTGGCTCGCCGCCTCCTCGGCGCCCCAGAGCTCCTCGCGGAGGGGCGCCTTCTGCGCGAGGAGGTGCGTGTAGGCGCAGGCGATCTCCGGCCCGAGCTCCGGCGTCGCGGTGTGGAGCACGCGCCCCGGGCCGACCGACGGCCCGAACGACACGCGCGCCTCGGGCGCCACCCTCCGGGCGGCCTCGAGCAGCACGAGGCACGCCGAGCGCCGGTACACCTCTCGCCCCTCCCAGCTCGCCATCGTGACCGGCGCGAGCCGCGTGTCCGAGATGACCGGCGCGTCCATGGACACCGGTCGCTGATCCGTGAGCGCCGCGACGACGCGTGCACCCTGCACGTACTCCGGGAGGAGCTGCGCGACGGGCGTGCCGGTGCCGACCACCAGGGGCTCGCCGCCGTCGTCCCGCGTGATCTTCACGCGCGCGTGGCGCGGGAGCGAGCGCTGCCGGAACAGCTCGCCCATGCTGTCGGTCATGGACACGAGCTCCGTCCCCAGCGTCGCGAGGAGCCCCTCCACGAAGCGGACCGCGAGGGCCGGGTTCCGCTCGCGGAGGCTCTCGTACCCGCGCTTCGAGAGGCGGGCGAGCCGCATCGCGGTCACCGACGTCACGGAGGCCGCCCGGCGCAGCGCGCCGACGATCGACAGCTCCCCGAAGTGCGCTCCCGTGGAGGCGGGCCCGATCGCGAAGTCGCCGCGCGAGATCTCGGCCTCGCCGGAGAGGACGAAGTAGAGGTAGTCGCCTGCGTCGCCCTCGCGGATGATCGTGGTGCGTGGAGGCACCGCGACCTGGTCGAGCTCGTCGTAGAAGGACGCCAGGTCCTCCGCGCTCATCGTGGAGAAGAGCCGACTCCGCGAGAGGACATCGAGGTCGGCCTCCTTCAGCGTCACGGACTACTCGGCCGTGAGCTGTCTGCCCTGGACGACGGAGCCGCGCCCGGGCGGCGCCTTCAGGGGTCCGATCCGCACGGTCACGAGGCCCGCGGACTTCGATCGCGCGCGCAGCCGGATCTCGAGCGGCCGCGACGAGGCATGGAGCGGGAGCGGCGGCTTCTGCCCGCCGTCATCGGCGAACCCCGCCTCGATCGCGAGCTTCGGCAGCTCTCCGCGCAGGGTCGCTCCCTTCTGCTCGAGCACGCCGGACGTCCCGTCGCACGCGAGCGTGCCGCCCGTGATGGCGCCCGCACCGGGCCCGCCGATCTCGACGTAGAGCCCGTCGAGCTTGCCCCCGGTGTTGCCGATCTCGAACGTGACCACGAGCTCGCCGTCCGGCGGCACGACCCACTGGGAGGGGACGGCCGTCTTCACGAGCGTGATGACCGACTGCCCTTGCGCGCGTGCGCGCGGTGGCGGCGGGGCGGGCAGCTTCAGCTTCGGGGCGGTCGCGGCCGCCGGCTTCGGCGCCGCGTCGGGATCGGCGTCGTCGCCGTCGGGGGGCGGCAGCGGCGGCGGAGCCGCGGCGCTCTTCTTCGGTCTCGGCACGCGCTCAGTCTCGCACAGTTCAGGGCTGGACCGTGACGACGATCTTCCCGAGGTGTCCCCCCTCGCGCATCAGCGAAAACGCTGCGCGAGCGTCCTCGAACGCGAACCTGTGGCTGATCTCCGGCCGGATCCCGGCGGACACGACGGCGGCGATCACGGCCTCGAGCGCGTCGCGATGGCCGACGAAGATCCCCTGCACGCGGATGTTGCTCATGAGCACGCGCGAGAGGACGATCTCGGTGGCCGCCCCGGAGAGGATGCCGATGACGGCGATGGATCCGCCGGGGCGCGTCGCCTTGATCGATTGCGCGAACGTGCCCTTGCCGCCGACCTCGACCACGAGGTGCACGCCCTCGCCGCCCGTCCGCTCGAGGGCGCCCGCCGCCCAGTCCGGCGTCGTCTGGTAGTTGATGCCGTGGCGCGCGCCGAGCGCGATCGCGCGCGCGAGCTTGTCGTCGCTTCGCGAGGTGACGATCACCTCGGCGCCGCGGGCGCGGGCGAGCTGGAGGGCGAAGATGGATACGCCACCGGTGCCCTGGACGAGCACGGTCTGCCCCGTGGTCACGCCGCACTGCTCGAGCGCGCTCCACGCGGTGAGCCCGGCGCACGGGATCGTCGCGGCCTCGTCGAAGGATAGCTCCGCCGGCGCGCGCACCACGCCGTCCTCGTGGAGGACGATCTCGTCCGCGAGCACGCCCGGCGCCGGCCCGCCGAGGGTGTGGCGGATGCGGTCGCGGCGAGGCTCCCCGGAGAGCCAGCGAGGCGCGAAGACGGTGACCACCCGGTCGCCCGGCCGAACGCGCGTGACGAGGGAGCCGACCTCGACGACCTCGCCCGAGGCGTCCGAGCAGGGGACGAGGGGGAGGGGCTGGCGGGGGTTGTACTGACCGGTGATCATGAGCCAGTCGCGGTAGTTGAGGGAGATCGCGCGCACGCGGACCCGCACGTCGAGCGGGCCGACGGGCGCGGAGGGTCGCTCGACGAGGGCGAGGTGGTCGAGGCCGAAGGAGGGGATCTCGAGGGCGCGCATCGCGGGGGAGTGTAGCGGAGTCGAAGGGGGCGCGGCCCGGATCGCGAAACGCGGTGCGAGAATGCGATTTCCGAATTCGACCTGGATGCGGCATGATGGAGTGATCGATCCTGGCCTGCCGCACCCACAGGGAGACCATGACCCCACCGACGCTGTCGCCTACAACTGCGCACACGCACACGCCGTCCCCGGGCCTGTCACGGGAGTCTCCTGCTCGCGTCGGCGCGCTCGTCGCCTTCGCGGCGCTGGGTCTCCTCTTCCTCCACGGCGGATGCAGCGGCGACGCCGCTGCCGTCATCGCGCCAGCGCCGGCCACCGGCGGACAGACCGCCGCCGGTCCCCCCGGCCCGACGGACGCAGGATCGGCGAGCACCCCCACCCCGGAAGCGGGCGCGACCGATGCCGGAGCGGACGCGCCGGCCGCCGCCACGCGCTTCAGCTTCTTCATCACCAGCCTCGACACCATGCGCGCGCAGTCCGGTAGCCAGGACGGCTTCGGCGGCGACCTCGGCGGGCTCGCCGGGGCGGACAAGATCTGCACGACCGCCGCCGCCGCCGTCGGCTTCGGTCACAAGACCTGGCGTGCGTTCCTGAGCACCTACAACGCCGGCGCCCCCGTCCACGCCATCGATCGCATCGGGCCAGGGCCCTGGTACGACAGGACGGGCCGGCTGGTGGCGAAGGATCGCGCCGGGCTCCTCTCGACGAGGCCCGCGGCCGATACGGCCATCGCGAACGATCTCCCCGACGAGACGGGCCAGGGGATCAGGCGGCTGGGCGACAGCCACGACGTGATGACGGGCTCGAACATGATGGGGCAGCTCGACGGCACGAGCGAGGTCGCCACCTGCAACGACTGGACGAGCGCGGTCGGACCGGGATCCGAGAACAAGGTGCGCTGCGGCCACTCGTGGCCGGCGAACAGCGGGCAGCACTGGATACAGGCGCACCGCCTCAACGGGTGCGCCGCCGGCGTGAACCTCATCCAGAACGGGCCGGGAATGGGGAACACGGTGGGCGCCGGCGGCGGGTGGGGGGCGATATACTGCTTCGCCCTCGAGCCGTAGCGCCGCGGAGACGCCCAGATCGCCCCACGCGACGCGCATGCCTGGCGCTACGATCGCCCGCACATGACCACGCCCATCACGCTCGACGACCTCGTCCAGATGAAGCGCGCCGACCACGAGGCCATCCTCCGCGCCGCGCACCCGATCCCACGCGACGAGCTCGGCGACAGCGCGTACACGGGCGTCGACCTCAGCCTGCCACCGCTCGCGACGCGCCTCCTCTGGAAGACGTTTCGCAAGACCTTCGTGCGCGATCCCGACACCGGCCAGATCCGAGGCTGGAACGTCCGCGTGGAGCAGACCGGGTGGGAGCGGGCCACCGTGCCACGGGTGGACTCGAGCGGACGCCAGCTCACCTTCGGCCACTACCTCCTCCGGAGCGCGCGCGCCGAGCGCTTCCCGCGCGGCTGGAAGGGCGAGGACTTCCTCGACTACGGCACCGCTGGCAACGCCGCCTTCGATCCCGCGCGCCTCGGGTGGTGCCCGCTCGTGGCCGTGAACGAAGGGAGCGCCGAGCTCCTGCTCGGGTGGGAGGTGTTCAAGGTGGGCGGCATGTTCGTGCCGCTTCCCGACTACTGGGCCCTGCGAAAGGAGGGACCCGTGGGCGTGGTGGTGGAGCCGCCCGCGCCGCGCTGAGGAGCCGTCGACGGCGCGCGCGAGAGGTGCGGTCTACGGCGCGGGCACGTTCACGGTCAGCTGCGCGATGTTGTTGTTGTAGTTCGACTCCTTGAGCTGGTGGCAGAACCCGGCCGCGTCCCGGTTCGGGCACGGCGGATCGCCGGCGGCCGGCATGAACGGCGGGTTCACCGAGATGCGGAGCGTGTACGTCCCCGCCGGCACCGGCGGCTGACCGTCGCCTCCGTCGAGGACGAAGAACTGCCCCTGGAGGAGGTACCCGTAGGTGTCGGTCCAGCCGCGGCTGATGCCCTGGTACCCGGGCGACGTCTTCGAGCCGCAGCGCGTGAAGATGGCCGGCCGATCCGGCAGCGCGTAGGGCGCCACGTTCGGATCCGTGTCGATCATGCAGAAGCCCTGCTTGGCGGCGCGCCAGACCCGTCCGTCGCTCGCGACGAGCTCGTACTTGGCGTAGTGCCGGAAGTGGTAGTGGCCGTGGCAGCTCGCGAGCTCGAAGAGGCCGTCGTTGGCTGCGTAGTGCTTCTTCGGATCGCCCACGACGAGGTCCGCGTCGCCGATGTTGGCCGTGCCCACCGTGAACCTCACCACGCGGTGGACGCCCGGGCTGACCCCGCCCTCCTGGGCGGCGCAGTCGTTCGTTGCGAAGGTCTCCGAGCGGATCAGCCACTGCTGCTGGAGCATGTCCTACCGGACGACGAGGTCGGGCGTGCCGACGAGGTCGATCTTGGCACGCGCCTGCGTCTGCAGGGTACCCGGGGCTATCTCGGGTACGTCCGTGTCCGTCTGTGCAACCTCGCTAGACGAGCAACCGACGGCTGCGAGGACGGACAGCGTGAACAAGGTGGTGACGTGTCTTGCGGTGGACATGCTTGGGCCCCTTTCCCGGATAGGCGCCAACCCTACTCTGCCGCTTCGCATTTTCAAGGCGGGACGGTCGTTTCTCGAAACGAGACGCCGCGTGTGCTGTATCGAGCACACCCGAGCCCACGGTGGGCTGCGGCGCGGGTCGGAGCGCGCGCGGCGACCCTTGCGGGGGCGGCGCCGGCGCGGCTCAGAACGCCGCCCGAGGCGCGCGAGACGGAGGGGGGGAGGGATCGAGGTAGCGGGCGAGGATCTCCGTGACCTCGTCGACGAAGTCGGGACTGTCGCGGACCCAGTCGGGATCGCGCACGATCTCGTGGAGGAGCATGCCGCGCGTGGCGGTTGCGAGGAGGCGGGCGGCGAGCTCGGTGTTCCTTGGCCGGACCTCCTCGGCGCGCGCGGCGAGGGCGGCGGCGACGATGCCGATGCCATGGTCGAGGATGGCGTCGACGCGCTCGAGCTGGCCCTTGCGCGGGACCTCCTGGAGCAGGACGCGGACGAGCGCCGGGTTCTCGAGGTGGGCGGCGACCGTGGCCGAGACGACGCCGCGGATGACCTCCCGGAGGGTGGCGGTCGGGGAGATGGTCGCCATCGAGCGGGTGAGGTCGTCGATGCGGCGCGCGCAGAAGCGGTCGACGACGGCCGCGACGATCGCCTCCTTCGTGGGGAAGTACTGGTAGACCGAGCCGATGGAGACGCCGGCCTCGGCCGCGATCGCGTTCGTGGTGAGCGCCTCGTAGCCCTTCCTGGACAGCAGGCGCTCCGTCGCCGTGAGGAGCGTCGCGACGGTGGCCCGCGCGCGCTCCTGCGTCGGGAGCTTCCGGGGCTGGGTGCGGAGCCTGCGTGCCACGGGGCATAATATGAGCGTTCGCTCGCATTCTGTCCAGGAAGCGGCGAATCGCCCGATAAACAGCGCAGGTCGCGCGCTCGCGAACGCGAGTAGATAAACCGAGCTATCGCTCACATATTGACGGGCGAGAGGAGTCTTCGTCCATGAGCAAGATCGGCACCATCGTCAGCAGGGCCAGGGCCCTGAAGTCCTTCGTCACCCTCGTCCGGGATCCCTCGCGGCTCGACCAGGTCTTCGAGGTCGCCGAGCACGGGATCGAGCCGCGGTTCCTCGAGGACCTCGTGGCGCACTTCAGCAGGGACCCGCGTGGACGGAGGGCGCTGCAGGATCGCCGGCGGGTCCACCTCGACGTCGCTCGCCTCGAGCGCGCGCCCGCGGGCAGCCTCGGCCGTGCGTACCTCGAGCACATGCGGAAGAACGGGCTCGACCCGTCCGCGATCCCGACCCTCCCCGCGACGGACGCGACGTCCTACGTCCAGGCCCACCTCTACGAGACGCACGACATCTGGCACACCGTGACCGGCTTCGGCGCCGACCCGGTGGGCGAGATCGGCCTCCAGGCGTTCTACCTCGCGCAGTTCCCCGCGCGCCTCGCGAGCTTCCTCCTCGCGGCGGGGTTCCTCCACGTCGGCCTCTTCCACATCGAGTGGAAGGACGCGCTCGCGTCCGAGGTCGTCCGCGGCTGGGAGATCGGGCAGCGCGCGAGGCCGTTCTTCGGCGTCGTGTGGGACGAGCTGTGGGACCGCCCGCTCGAGGACGTACGCCGGGACCTCGGCGTCGTCGTCGCGGAGCGGACCGCGCCCGTCGAGGAGACCGCGCGCGCGGCGTGACGGGGGGCGTGAACGGCGCCGTGGGAGGCGAACTCGCGTCGCGCGGCGTCGGCGGACCGTGGTGTCGAGCGCCGGGCCGTCCCTCCTGTGGCGCCTGAGCATTGGGCTCATCTCCGGGCGAGTCGAGCATCCTGGGCACCCCGGGGCTGAAGCGCTGAAGCCCGGGGCAGCGACCTTCCTGTGCTCGGAAGATCACTCCCTGGACCCAGGCGAAGTCCGCCACGAGGGCGGCCTCCCCGGCATCGACGAGGATCGCGAGATCCTCCGGGGCGAGATCCTGCGCCTTCTTCCTCGTCGCGCGCGCCGCCGCCGGGAGGGGCCCCACGGGGCGATCGTACGCGGGGACCGGCGGCGCCTGGAAGCCACGGAGTGGCGGCGCTGGCGTGCTACGACTGCGCATCCGCCCCGAGTCCCGCCGCACGCTCGCTCACTACGACGCCCACGCCGACAGCTTCTGGCAGGGAACGCGCGATCACGACGTGTCGCAGAACCTCGACGCGCTGCTCGGCGCGCTGGCACGCAGACGCTCACCTCCGTTCAGGATCCTCGACCTCGGCTGCGGGCCGGGCCGCGATCTGGCCGAGCTCGCGCGCCGCGGTCACCTGCCGACGGGCCTCGACGGGGCGTCCCGGTTCGCCGAGATGGCGCGCGCGCACGCGGGGTGCGAGGTGCTCCACCAGGACTTCCTCGCGCTCGCTCTCCCCGCCGAGGCCTTCGACGGCATCTTCTGCAACGCGTCGCTGTTCCACGTCCCGCGCGCCGACCTGCCTCGCGTCCTCGTGGAGCTACGGTCCGCGCTCGCGCCGGGGGGCGTCCTCTTCGCTTCGAACCCGCGCGGCGCCGACGTCGAGGGGTTCCAGGGGGATCGCTACTGCTGCTTCATGGAGCTCGACGCGTGGGCGCAGCTGTTCGTGGACGCCGGCTTCACGCTGCTGTCGCATTATTACCGTCCGCCGAACAGGCCCCGGCCCGAGCAGCCGTGGTTGGCCATGGTGCTCGGGAGGCCGTGATCAGGTCATGACGGTTCCCAGAGCTCGACCTTGTTGCCGTCGGGATCGAGGATCCACGCGAACTTCCCGTTGTCGTGCTGCTCCGGTCCCTTGTGGATCGCCACCCCGCCGGTCTTCAGCTGCTCGATCAGCCCGTCGAGGTCGTCGACGCGGTAGTTGATCATGAACGGCGCCTCGCTCGGCGCGAACCAGTCGCTGTCCTTCTCCGCGACGTGCCACACGGTGAGCCCTTTGTCGCGGGAGGTGTCGTCGGGCCACTTGAGGATCGCGCCACCCCACGGCTCGAGCGCGATGCCCAGGTGCTTCGCGTACCACTGCCGGAGCGCGTCCTTGTCCCCGCGCGTCTTGAAGAACACGCCGCCGATGCCAGTGACCCTTGCCATGCCGCGGACGCTACCACCGCGCGCGAGGCGGTGCGACCGTCGGCCGACGTCCTCGCGAACCGTCCCGCCGAGGCTGGCGGCGCTTCAGGAAGGCGGGCTGAGTCCGCTGGCGCTCACCTGGGCTTCGCCGGTGCCGTCGCCGTCGCGCTCGGCTTCACCGGCGGCGCCACGGTCGCCGTCGCGCTCGGCTTCGCCGGCGGCGCCACGGTCGCCGTCGCGCTCGGCTTCGCCGGCGGCGCCACCGGGGGCGGCAGCACAGGCGCGGCCACGGTCGCCTTCCCCGTCGCCGTCGGCAGCACCGGCGGCGGGATCGTCTTCGGCGCGTCCGGTGTATCGGTGTCCACACCGAGCGCGCCACGCTTGCGTTCCAGCGGTGGATCCAGGTACCCGAGCGCGCCGAGCACCGCGAGCCCCGGCACGTTCACGGTGCCCACGTCCACGCCCCACCCGTCGTCCTTGGCGCGGTAGCGGAGCGCCATCCCGCTCGTGAGCCGGCTGGGCCCGCGCAGGATCACGTTGTCGAGCGGGATCCCGGCCGCGATCGCCTTCTCCTTCGCGCGCGGGGAGGCGGTGAGCATCGCGTCCGTGAACCGGCCCGTGTCGAACCACAGGTACGAGTGCGCGTGCGAGGGCATGGCGTCGAGCGAGCGCTCCATCGCCGCGTCGTCCTTCAGCGTGAGCTTCCCCTCGCGCAGCGAAGCGAGGCACGACTGGAGCATCTGCGGTGCGGCGAGCGCGACGACGAGCTGCTTGTCCACGAGCTCCACGCGCACGTTCGGCACGGGCAGCGCGTCCTCCGTCTCCGGGTCGATCTCGAAGCCGTTCGGCGTCGACCTCACCTTCGCCAGGCCTCCGAGCGTCTCCTCCAGGCGCGAGCGCAGCGTGGCGAGCATGCGCTTCGCCAGCGCCTCGTCCTTGATGGCCTGCACGAACAGGATCGCGCCCTTCGCCAGCTCCTCTCCGAGGCCGTCCTTCGGATCGTACTTGAACCGCTCCTCGAGGACGATCGCCCACGCGGCCTCGTCGCCCATGGCGTCGAACACCTGATCCACGCCGAAGCCCGCGTTCTTCTCGAGCTCCTTCAGGTCCTCCTCGATGCGCCGCGCGGCCTTCGGATCGGCGAGCTGGCTGTGCTTCAGGATGGCGGCGCGCGCGTCGGCGCCCTTCATGCTCGTCTTCGTGGAGTACGCGAGGAACGCGAGCGTGTCCTTCGGCAGCTTGCGAGGGTACTTCAGCGCGGGCGCGGGCGGGACGAGGGCGGCGGGGGGCACGGCGGCGCCGGTGAGTCGCGCGTGCCCGTCGATCACCACGCCGGCCTTCGTCACCTTCAACGTGGCGGACACCGGATCCCGATCGTGGAGGTAGCTCGACGCGAGGTTGCGGATCTCCGACGGCAGGTCGCCGTCGAGGAGGTGCGTGTCCACGAAGAGCACGACGTCGGCGCGAGAGTCGATGTCCTTCTTCGCCTTCGCGAACGCCTCGCTCTTCTCCAGCGACTCGGACTTGCCCTCGACGACGTCGCCGATCAGGCCGACCATCACGTCGCTCCCGACGGCGACGAGACCGTTGTCGAAGAGGACGAGCTTCGCGTGCTCGTCGTCGAGCGAGGCCGACGCGAGGGCGTCGTGCGTGACGCTGGCGAGCTCCTTCGTGACGGGCGCCGGCCGCGGGCCGCGCATGAGGGTATAAGCCGCCCCCTTCTCGCCCAGCTTTCCCCGCGGCGTGAAGCGGCGGCTCTTGAACAGCTTCTCCGCCGTGGACCTGCTCGAGAACTTCACGAGGACGGCGACCTTCTCGCTGTCCTTCGAGGCGATGGCGACGGAGTCGATGCCCATGACGAGGTCCGAGGCGTCCTCCTTGGGGATCTCGAACGCGGCGGCGACGCCCGCGATGACCTCCTCGGCCTTCTTCTTCGCGTTCGCCTTCTCCGGATCGACCGACTTCATCGTCGAGAGCGACAGCATGGACCCCTTCACGCTCGGCACCTCCACGTAGGCCGTGGTCGCCTTGGGGACCCACTTCGCGAGGCGGACGCCGCCGCTCAGTCGGTAAGCCACCGCGGCGCCTCCCACGAGAAGGGCGATGAGCGCGAGGGCCCCGAAGAGGGCCAGGATCGGCGGTCCCTTCTTGTGCGGCGCCATGCCGGCGGGCGCCTGCGCCGCGCTCGCGTAGTCGGGCTGGGGCTGCGCGTGGGCCGCCGGCGGTTGGCCGCGGGTCGGCTGGCCGTAGGCCGCCTGGGCCGCGGGGACGGCGGGATAGGAGGCCTGCCCTGCCGCCATCGCCTGCGCGATCTCCGGGAACGCCGTGGCGGGCTGCCACGCCTGCGTGCCCTGCGCGCACAGCGTCGCCATCGCGAGGGATCCGTCGCGCAGGCCCGCGACGATCGCGTCGAGCGGAAACGGCCCCTCGACGCCCCCACCACGGCTCACGTAGTACATGGGTGCTCCTTGCACGGTGCGGCTCGGACGCCCGGGGGTCCTGCCCCGGGTGCCCCCTCCGGGACTCGCGGACGAGGTCCGTCAAGCAACGGGCGTGTTCCACCCGCCCACGTCGGCGGCCAGGCGATCGGCCTCGACGGGGCCCCACGAACCGGGCTCGTAGTCGAACATCGGGCTCGGGCCCTTGATGACCGGGTCGACGATGGCCCACGCCGCCTCGACCACGTCCTGCCGCGCGAAGAGCGTGGCGTCTCCGAGCATGGCGTCGCCGAGGAGGCGCTCGTAGTCGGCCATCCGGCCCTCCTTGCCCTGCTCGGCCTCGTGCGCGACCGAGAGCTCCACGGTCTTGCCCACCATGCGCTCACCGAGGAGCTTCGCGCGGGCGCCGAGGGCGATCTCCACCTTGGGCGTCATGCGGAAGCGGAGGTAGTTGCCCATGCTGGGGGCGGCCTCCCTGAACACGATCTGCGGCGGGTTCTTGAACTCGACCATCACCTCGGTGCATGTCATCGCGAGCGACTTGCCGGCGCGCACGATGAACGGCACGCCCTCCCAGCGCCACGAGTCCACGAACAGCCGGAGGGCGGCGTACGTGGCCATGTAGGACGTGGGCGAGACGCCCGGCTCGTCGCGGTAGCCCTTGAACTGGCCGCGCACCATGTTCTCCACGTTCATGGGCCGCACCGTCCGGAGGACCTTCGCCTGCTCGTCGCGGATGGCCTCGGGCCAGAGGCTCGACGGCGCCTCCATCGCGAGGTAGCTCACCATCTGGAGGAGGTGGTTCTGGATGACGTCGCGGATCACGCCCGTCTCGTCGTAGAACTTGCCGCGGCCCTTCACGCCGAACGACTCGGCCATGGTGATCTGCACGTTCTCGACGTAGTGCCGGTTCAGGATCGGCTCGAGGAACGCGTTGGCGAAGCGGAAGTAGAGCATGTTCTGCACAGGCTCCTTCCCGAGGTAGTGGTCGATCCGGAAGATCGCGGGCTCGGGGAAGGCCTCGTGGATGGTGTCGTTGAGGGACTGCGCGCTCGCGAGATCCCGGCCGAACGGCTTCTCGACGACGACGCGCGCGTTCTTGGTCAGCCCCGCCGCGGCGAGCTGGCCGATCACGTTGGGGAACATGGACGGGGGGATCGCGAGGTAGTGGAGGGGTCGGACCGAACTGCCCACGAGCTCCTTCACGCGGTCGAAGGTGCCCTTGTCGGCGTAGTCGCCGTCGACGTAGTGGAGGTTCGCCGCGAGCTTGGCGAACGACGCGGGATCGAGTCCGCCGTACTCGGTGACGCTGGCGCGGGCGCGCTCGATGAGCTGCTCGTGGTTCCAGCCCGACTTCGCGACGCCGACGACGGGGACGTCGAGGCGACCGCGCCGCACGAGCGACTGGAGGGCGGGGACGATCTTCTTGTAGGCGAGGTCGCCGGTGGCGCCGAAGAACACGAGCGCGTCGGAGGGGAGGGGCTTCGACATGGACGCAGGCTACACGAGTCCGGGGGTCGCTGTCCGCTGTCCGCTGCGCGCCGGCGGCGTCCGCCGTGCGGCGTCCGTCAGGGCTTCGGGGGCGCCTTCACCAGCAGCTGCGGCACGACGATGCACATCTCGTTCATCGTCTGCTCCCCGAGGACGATGTCGGCGGGCTCGCTCATGTGGCGGGCGATCATCTCGTCGGCGAGGCGGGGGTTCTTCATCGTGTTGTCGTAGGTGCAGCGGATCTTGAGCTTGTCGCCCTCCTCCAGCCTCGGCAGCGCGGCGACCTTCGCGTCGTAGGCGTACATGCGCTGCCAGTGGAAGTCCCAGCGATCCTGGAGCAGGCACGACGACGCGCCCCCCTTCTTCTCCAGGTCGAACTTGAGATCGACCCCGGCGAGGTGCTCGTGCGCCATGACGCCGTACACCCAGATGGGCGACGCGTCGGGCTTCGGCGGGGGCATCGTGAACACCATTCGCTCGATGTGCTTCTCCGCGTTGGCCGGCACGCGGAACTCGGGTGTGCTCGTCCGGTCGTTCGGGCCGGGCTGCAGGCCGTCGCCGTTCGCGCCGATGGGGCCGGGGAAGTTCCCGATGCCGGTCGTGAAGAGCAGGTAGTCGGGCCAGTCCCTGGCGATCCGGATCTGCACGCGCGTCGTGTCGGGCGCGGCCGTCGCGCCGCCGGGCGAGTAGTGGATCTGCATGACGAGCTTCGCGCCCTTCGCGACGGGCATCGCGATCTCCTTCGGGAGATCCACGGGCAGGTATCCCGGGGTCCACACGACGAGGTTGACGCCTTGCTGCCCCGGCTCCGCGCCGCCGCCGGCCATCGCCGCGTTGGCCGAGGACGAGCAATCCCACGAGCCATCCGCCCCGGCCCGCTTCGCGAGCGCGCCGCCCGGATCGGTGAACACGACGGCGTGGTGCACCACGTTGCGGTTGCCGGGGACCACGTGGATGCCGCCGATGTACGCGCCCGCCTCGAGGACCGGGCTGTCGAGGACGAAGCAGCGGAACTGATCGCGATCGCCGGCGGCGACGAAGGGCGTGCGCGGCTGGACCTCCAGATCCTTGTTGGGCAGCGCGTCGAGCGGCGCGACGGGGCGCGAACGCGAGTCCTTCGGATCGCCCTCCGGGGCGCCGAGCTGGCTCCACTTCTGGAAGACGGCGATCTCCGCGTCAGTGAGGCGCGCGTCCTTCTGCCAGGGGTGGGGTGGCTTGCACTCCGCGGTGTCGATCGCGCCCCACGGCGGCATCGTGCGCGCGAGCGTCTTGGCCGCGAGGAGCGAGGCGACCGGCTTCGCGCTCGCGTAGGTGGCGAGCGAGAAGGGCGCGAGCCCGCCCTTCTCGTGGCAGCCCTGGCAGTGCCGCTGGAGCAGCGGCTCGACGTCCCGGTAGAAGGTGACCTCGGGCCCGGGCGTGACCGTCGTCGACGGCGTGCTGCTCGATGTCGTCGTCGGAGGCGGCGCGGGAGCCGCCGGACCTGGAGTGCCCGGCTCGCTCGAGCAGGCAGCGACGCCGCCCACGACGAGCGCGACGGACGTGACGACGGGGGCGACGCGCGCGCGCATGGTCCGTCCAGCTTAGCAAGCCACGTTCCCCGCGCCGCGGTGCGAAGCGCCGACGAAACGAGCGTGGCATCGCGAGGTGGGTTCCTCGGTGCACAGCGTGACCGTGACCCGACGGGGTGGGCGTTCCGCCCGGCTCATTTGCGCAGGATGGTCAATGTAGGTGGATCGCCTACTACCCACCGACACCCATGAGTTCGAACGGGTATCCCCCGCAAGATCGCGGAAGCACACATGTGGGTCTACGTAGTTCGATGGCACGGACCTGGCAGTGGGTTCGGGACACACGCCCCGGCGTGCCCCCCCCACACGAAAGGCCGTCATCATGTTCTCCTCGTTCCGCACCGCCGCCCTCGCCTCCTTCCTCGCGCTCGCCACCGCCTCCCTCGCCGGCTGCACGGCCGAGACGGGGAGCGCGACCTCGGAGGACGGCGAGGACAACGAGGTGAGGTCGGCGAAGGCGAACTTCGAGCTCTTCCAGGACGTGTCCGGCCAGTGGCGCTTCAACGTCCTCGCGAACAACTACCGCGTGATGGCGTCGTCGGAGGCGTACACCGCGAAGGCGAGCGCCGAGAAGGGCGTCGCCGCGGTCATCGAGAACGCCTCGCAGCGGGCGTCGTACAAGGTCCTCCAGGCGCGTGACGGCCAGTACTACTTCAACGTCGTCGCCGCCAACAACGAGATCATCGCCACCAGCGAGACGTACGCCACGAAGTCCAACGCCGAGCGCGCCGTCGAGCGACTGGCGCGCATCGTCACCAACCGCAAGATCTCGGACGCGCTCCCCGGCGCGCGCATCCAGTTCTTCAAGAGCGTCGTCGACAGCCAGTACTACTTCAACCTGCGCGCCGCCAACGGCGAGATCGTCCTTCAGTCCGAGGGCTACGGCCGCTCCGACGGCCCGAAGAAGGCGGTCGAGTCGATCTCGGCCAACGGCAGGAGCCGCGGCAACTTCGATGTGCGCGAGTCGCGCGATGGCCAGTGGCTCGTGGTCCTCGAGGCCGCGAACGGCGAGATCCTCGGCACGACCGAGACCTACACGAAGAAGGCGACCGCCGAGAAGGCCGTCGACACGCTCATGGACCTCATCGGCAAGGTGAGCACGCTCCCGACGAAGGAGAGCGCGAGCTGATCGGTCGGGGACGCGGAGCGGATCGCGACGCGCTCTCCATCCTCGCCGCCCGGCCACCGTCCTCGGGGAAGGCGATCGAGCAGCTCGACCTCCTCCGCGGCGTGGGGATCCTCGTCGTCTTCTTCCAGCACCTGGGGGACAGGTACCTTTTCCTGATCGAGGGCGCCGTGCATCGTCACGCGCCTGCCCTCCAGGCGTGGATCATGACCCTCCTCCACCACGCGTGGTGGGGGGTCGACCTGTTCTTCGTGCTCAGCGGGTTCTCGCTCGGGCTCGCGCACCTGCGCGCCGTCGAGGAGAAGAAGGCCACGCCCGCTGGCGCGTTCTACCTGCGTCGGGTCGCGCGCATCGTTCCTGGCTTCCTGGCGGCGCTCGGGCTCGTGCTCGTCACCCATCCGAGCTGGGTCGTGAAGGACGGGTTCGCGAGCGCGCTCGTCGCGCACCTCGCGCTGCTCCAGGGCTACACGGGCCTGCTCGGGGGCTTCGTGTTCATCGGGGCGTCCTGGACGCTGACGACCGAGGCGCAGTTCTACGTGGTGTTTCCGCTGCTCGCGCGTCGGCTGCTCGAGAGGCGGGGGTGGCGTCTCGGCGCGGCCCTCGTCGTCGGGTCGTGGCTCGCCCGTGGCGCTCTCCACGCGCTCGTGCTGGAGCCGGGCGTGCACACCGGGCTCTGGGAGCTCACGCAGCGGCGCCTGATCGTGAGCCGATTCGACCAGTTCGTGCTCGGCGCGCTCGCCGCCACCGCGTACGTCGCGATCGAGCGCTCGACCGCGCTCGTCCGCGCCTCCCGGGCGGCGCCGTGGGTGCTCGCGCTCGCGCTCCCTGCGCTCGTCGTGGCGTTCCGACTCGAGGGCGAGCTCTACCTCGACCGCGGCGGATCCTGGCCGTACGCGCTCATGTCGCTCGTGACGACCGTCATCGTCCTCGCGGTGGCCCTCACCCGCGGCCGCGCCGCCCGCGTCCTCTCGTTCCGGCCGCTCGCCGCGATCGGCCTCGTGAGCTACGGCATCTTCCTGAACCACCAGCTCGTGCTTGGCTTCGTCGAGTGGTTCGCCCCCTTTCCCTCGCGCGCCCCCTCGTGGCCGAGGTTCGCGTTCGTGGGCGGGGTCGCCCTCGCGCTGTCGTCCCTCGTGGGCCTCGCGTCCTGGCGCATGGTCGAGCGCCCCGGCCTCGGGGCGCTGGCCCGCTGGCAGCGCCGAACCCCTCGAATTTCGAGCACTTGACCCAGCGCGCGGCGCTCGATAGTCGTAGCCGCGATGAAACCCTGGGCACGGATCAAGGGCGCGGTCTTCGCGCTCGTCGATCTGGGCGCGAACGCGCCGTACCTCGTCCTCGGGGTCGCGCTCGCCATCCTGGGCGCGTGCTGGGGATACTCGAGCAAGCTCGACGTCCGGTCCGACGTGATGGAGCTCCTGCCGCGCGACAGCCCCGGCTTCATGGCGTTCGAGCACCGGCTCGAGCGCGTGGGCGGGCAGGGGACGATCTCGATCCTCGCCGAGTCGCCCGATCGCACGGCCAACGAGCGCTTCGTCGACGCGGCGGCCGCCGCGCTCGACCGGTGGCGGGCCGAGCACACGAGGTGCCTCACGTCGTGCAACGAGGCCGCCCCGTGCGTGCGGGCGTGCGGCGGCGCCGTCGAGATCGCCTACCTCGAGCCTGGGTCGAAGGAGGCGCGGCAGTTCTTCCAGGACAACAAGTGGCTGTACGCGGATCTCGCCGAGCTCGAGGAGGCCGACCGCAAGCTCGACAAGCAGATCGCCGTCCAGAGCGGCCTCGTCGAGGATCTCGAGGCCGATGAGAAGGCCGAGGTCGCCCTCGGCATGGACGTGTACCGCGACCGCTGGAAGAAGAAGGCCGACGAGCGCGACGACTTCCCCAGCGGCTACTTCGCCCGGCCCGACGGCACGAAGATCGCGCTCTGGATCGTCACGAAGGGCCGAGGGATGGGGGGCAGCGAGGACGATCTCCTGCTCGACCAGGTGAAGAAGGTCGTCGCGGAGGTCGGGCCGGCCTCGTTCCACCCGGCGATGACCGTGGGCTACGGGGGTGACATCCCGAACGCCAAGGCCGAGAAGGACTCGCTCATCTCCGAGGCCCTCATGGCGACCTCCATCGCGGCGACGCTCATCCTCGTGGCGCTCGTGTGGTTCTACCGATCGCTGTTCGCGATCCCCATCGTCTTCTTTCCCCCGCTCTTCGGCGTCGGGTGTGCGTACGCGTTCGCGACGGCGCGCTACGGCTACGTCAACTCGTCGGGGGCGTTCCTGGGCGCGATCATCCTCGGCAACGGCATCAACTACCCGATCGTCCTCTACTCCCGTTACAAGGAGTTCCGCGCGCGGGGCATGGCGGCGGACGTCGCCCGGCGGGAGGCGGTGTGGAACGCGTTTCGCGCCGAGCTCGTGGGCTCGTGCGTGGCCAGCATCGCGTACGGCTCGCTCACGGTGACGCGCTTCCGAGGCTTCAGCCAGTTCGGCGTCATCGGCTTCTTCGGGATGCTGCTCGTGTGGATCTCGATGATCCCGTGCCTGCCCGCGATGGTCGTCGTCATCGAGCGGCTCCAGGAGAAGCTGCCCGCCTGGGCTCGCGAGAAGGCCGTCACCCTCCGCCAGGACGAGAGCCGCGGCCCGGTGTCGAGCTTCATCGGCGAGCGGACCGCGCGCCACCCCTGGCTCTTCGTCGCCGCCGCCGCGCTCGCCACCGTCCTCGCGGCGTGGAAGCTGCCACACTTCCTCCACGATCCGTGGGAGTACGACTTCGACAAGCTCGGCAGCGAGGGCGCCCGCAAGAGCGGCGCCTTCCGCGTCACCAACGAAGCGAAGGAGATTCTCCGCGGCAAGAAGCACCTCGAAGGCACCATCGTGCTCGCCGACCGGGTCGAGCAGGTGTCGCAGGTGAAGGCGCGAATCCTCGCCAACGACGCGGCCGATCCGCAGGGCTCGCTCATCGAGGCCGTCAACACCGTGTGGGACTACCTGCCCGGTACGCCCGAGGCGCAGGCGCAGAAGCTCGACGTGCTCGGGCGGATCCGCGACCGCATCACGCCCAACGTCCTCTCCCGCATGAAGCACGAGGAGGCCGACCGCCTCCGCGAGATGCGGCCCCCCGAGGCCCTGCGCGTGCTCTCGCCGGAGGATCTCCCGGGCCCGATCCGCCACCGCTTCGCCGAGAAGAGCGGCAAGATCGGGACGCCGTTCTACGTGGACTTCAAGCCGGGCGTGTCCACCAACGACGGGCACGTGCTGCTCCGCATCGCGCACACGATCGACGGCGTCGTCCTCCCCGACGGCACGCGGGTGGACACGGCGAGTCGCGCCACGGTCTTCGCCGAGATGATCCGCTCTCTCGAGCGGGACGGCCCGTTCGCGACCACGGTGTCCTTCGTCGCGGTCGTCCTGGTCGTGCTGGTCGCGACGTGGTCGCGGCGCGGCGCCTTCGCGGTTATCCTCACGCTCGTGCTGGGCGTCTTCTGGACCGTGGGCTTCGGCGCGGCGCTCGGGACGAGGCTCAACTTCGTCAACTTCATCGCGCTGCCCATCACGTTCGGGATCGGATCGGAGTACCCGTTCAACATCTATGACCGGTCGCGCCTCCTGCGCGGAGACACGATGACGGCCGTGAAGCTGTCCATGGGCGCGGTGGCGCTGTGCAGCTACACGACCATCATCGGCTACGGCTCGCTCCTGTTCGCCGACAACCAGGCCCTGCGATCGTTCGGCAAGCTCTCGATCGCGGGCGAGATCTCGTGCGTCCTCGGTGCGCTGCTCTTCCTGCCTTCGCTGCTGCACCTGCTCACGCGACGCTTCGGCCCGGCGTACACGACGCCTCCGCCGGCTGTGTCCCCTTCCCAGGCGCCGCCCCCGTGACGCGCGTCGCCGTGATCGGGGGGGGGGCGGCAGGGATCGGCGCGGCGCACCGGCTCCTCGGCGCCGGGGTCGACGTCTTGCTCCTCGAGCGCGGATCGCGCCTCGGGGGCAACTGCTTCGGCGTCGACGTGCCGCTCGGCAAGGGCGCACTTCTCCGGATCGACGCGGGCGTCAGCGACTTCAACGAGGGGACGTTCCTCGCCTTCTCCCGGTTCCTGGAGGATCTGGGTGTCGCGCGCTTCCCGATCGTGCAGGACGCGAGCTTCATGCGGCCGGATCGCTCGCTGGTATGGCGCGCGGCTCGGGGCAAGATGGAGTTCCGGGACACGCCCGACGCCGACGCGCTCATCGCGGAGATCGTCCGCTTCAGGCGCACCGCCGCGGACGCCCTGCTCGACCCGCGCTTCGCGCGCGCCCCGGCGTCCGAGTACCTCGACGACCAGGGCTACTCGGCGGAGTTCCGGCGCCTCTACTTCTCGCCCCGCGCGGGCGGTGCGTTCCCGATGCCCAACTGCCACCCGTCGGCGTACCCGATCCGGAGCCTGGCAGCGTTCTGGAAGATCCACGGGCTCATCGGCGATGGGCCCGCGCGGCGGATGTGCGTCGAGGGCGGGATGCATCGGTATTGCGATCGCTTCCAGGAGTGGTTCCTCGAGGCGGGCGGCATGCTCCACTGCTCCACGCGGGTCGTCGGGGTCGCCCGTCGGCGGCGCTCGATCGAGGTCCGCGTCGTCGTGGGTCGCGACGAGCACGCCGTCCACCGCGTCGATCAGGTCGTGTTCGCCATCAACCCGATCGAGGTGAAGGGGGTGCTCGAGGAACCGCTCGAGGACGAGGCGAGGCTCCTCCCGGCCTTCGGCTGGCAGCGTGCGCGGATCTGCGTGCACCGCGACGAGCGCCTGATGCCCGCCGACCGGGACACGTGGGGCTCGTACAACTTCGTCGTGCCGGAGGACGGCATTCCGGAGGTCCGCCCGACGATCACCTTCTGGTCGAACCTGCTCGCCCAGCTTCCAGGGCACGTGCCCGACGTGTTCGTGAGCGTGAACCCCTTCGTGGAGCCCGACCCGGAGAAGGTGATCGCCGAGCGCTTCTTCGTCCACCCCGTCGCGGGCGCGGACGCGCGCGGGCTCGCGAGCAACCTCGGCACGATCCAGGGGGCGGACCGCGTGTTCTACGCGGGGAGCCACCTGATCGAGCCGTTCGTGCACGAGCAGGCGCTCGTGAGCGGGCAGATGGCCGCCGACGCGCTCATCGCGCGGGCGTCGGCGGGGCGCGGCCGGTCGAGGCGCCCGAGCCGGCCGGCCTGATCGGAAAAAGCAGCCTGGCCAACGGCGGCAGGCGCCGGAAATTGGCCTCGCCCGAACCGTGCCCGTACGATCGATCCGTGGCGGAGTCCGCGTACGGCATGCATTGCGAGGTCTGCGGCGGCGACAACCCGCAAGGGTTCAGGTTCTGTGGGGGGTGCGCGGCGCCCCTGATCCGGACGAGCGGCGTCGCGCCCCGCGAGCGCCGGCGCCACGTCACGATCCTCTTCACGGACCTGTCCGGCTTCACCGAGCTCTCGACGCGCATCGACGCCGAGGATCTCCATATCCTCGTCCAGGCCTACTTCGACCGCGTCGAGGCGATCGTCACCGCCCTCGGCGGCCGCATCGAGCGTTACGTCGGGGACGCCATCATGGCCGTATTCGGTGCGCCGACGGCGCACGACGACGACGCGCTGCGCGCCGTGCAGGCTGGCCTCGACATCAAGGCCGCCATGCCGGCGCTGTCCGCGCGGTTCGGGCGGGACCTCGCCTGCGTCGCAGGGATCGCCAGCGGCGACGTGGTGGTGACGGAGCCACGGCCCGGGTACGGCGCGGACCTCGCGGTCGTCGGCCCGTTCGTCCATCTCGGCGCCCGCATCAAGTCTCTCGGACAGCCCGGCGACGTGCTCGTCAGCGACGAGGTGCACAGAGAGGTCGCGCAGCACGTCGCGGCCGAGTCGCTGGGCGCCCAGGCCCTCAAAGGGAACGCCGACAGGGTCACGCTCTGGCGGATCCACCGGCTCGTCGAGCAGGGGTGGACGCGGACACCGCTCGCGGGACGTGGCGCCGAGCTCCAGCGACGACGTCGGGCGTGATCAGTCGAGATACAGCGTCGTCATCATCCGGACGGTGATGGGGTAGCCGGGCGTGAAGTTCACGTCCTCGCACCCCCCGAAGTTGCCGCCCGGCCCCGCGACGACCCGGCTCGGGCCGCCGCACGAACCCGCCGGGGCGGGCGCCGATGTCGCGGGCTCCCTCGCGAGGCGGCTCGTCGTGGCGAACTGCGCGGCCTTGTAGGAGGTGTCGAGCAGGTTCTCGATGTCGAGCGCCAGGTCGAGGCGGCGCGTCCGGTACCCGAGGTGGAGGTCGAACACCGTGAACCCCTCGGCCGTGAGGAACCGGTCCTCCGTCGCCGGGCGGTCGCCGAGGCCGTAGAACCTGAGGCCTCCGCGGAAGCCGCTCGGGTGACGCGCCGACACGCCGCCCGCCCACGTGAATCGCGGCGCGAGCGCGACGGCGTTGGCGTTCCCGCGGTTCCCGACGAAGGACGAGTCCGTCGCCGTGAGGTCGGCGTCCACGGCGAGCCACCTGGTGATCTCGTAGCGGGCCTCGAGCTCGCCCCCGAAGCGTCGCGTGGAGTCGCTCGCTTCGGTCGTGCCCTCGTCGCCGAGCCACACCGTCTCGCTCGCGAGATCGAGCCGCCACACGGCCGCCGCGAGGTCGAGTCGCTTCAGGAACCTGCCCCGCACGCCACCCTCGTACCCGACCGCCCGGGTGAGCGCGGTGACGGGATCCTTCGCACGCACGACCCCGCGCCCGTCGTTCGAGTGGAAGCCGTGGCCATAGTTGCCGAACAGGTCGACCTCCACGTCGTCCTTCGTGAACGGCGTGACGACGACACTCCCCTTCGGGCTCATCTGGGACGCGCCCTTCACGCCGCTCGACGCACCCTCCTTCCGTCCAGGGTCCTCGAGCGCGTCCTCGACGGCGAACGAGAAGAAGTCGGCGCGCGCGCCGCCGATGACGCGCAGCCAGCGGACGGGGACGATCTCCTCCTTCGCGTAGGCGCCGATCGCCGTCTCGTCGACCTTCGCCTGCCGGAGACGCCCGACCAGCGCGCGCGCCTTCGTTTGGTCCAGCCCGTTCCGGATGGTGTCGCTGCGGAGGCTGGCGCCGATCGTCGTGTCGAGGCGCACCTTTTCCAGCTCGTTCACGACGCGGTAGCTCGCGCGGCCTCCGCCGAAGAAGCGGCGGTCGGTCTGGGTGATCTGGTCGCCGTTCTCGGGATCGTTCAGGAACCCGGTGAAGTTGGAGACGATGTTCAGGCGGTATTGCCCGACGTACGTCATCGCGGAGAGCTCGCTCTTCGGGCTGGGCTCGATCTTGTACTGCGCGAAGAGCTGGTGGCGGGCGCTGTTGCCCCCCTCGGTGGGGTCGAGGTACCCGAACCGATCGAGCCTTCCGGCGGCGACCTCGCGCGAGGGAATCTGCCCCGAACCGCGCCAGTCGCCCGCGTAGCTCGAGCCGCCGAGCGAGAGCGTGGACGAGGCGCCGACGGGGATCGTGATCTTGTTGAAGAGCTTGTACCGGTCGAAGTGCTCGGGGTTCGCGAAGGGCCCGTCGGTGCGGCCGATCTCGGCGGCCCACGTGGCGCGCACGTGCTCGAACTTCGGGCTCGCGATGAGGAGGCCGCGGTAGGTGGGACCGCCGCGGCTCGGGGATCCGCCGTAGCCGAAGCCGATGGAGCTGTGCTCGAAGGCGTCCCGTGTGACCAGGTTGACGGCGCCCGCCGTGGCGAAGTCCCCCTGCTCGGCGAAATAGGGGCCCTTGGTGATGTCGGCCCGTTCGACGAGCTCGGGGATGATGAAGCTCGTGTCGGTGTACCCCTGGCCGTGCCCATGGGAGGGCATGTTGATGGGGATCCCGTCGATCGAGAACGCGATGTCGGTCCCATGATCGGCGTCGAACCCGCGCAGGAAGTACTGGTTCGCCTTCCCGCCGCCCGCGTGCTGTACGACGGTGAGGCCAGGCGTGACGCGGAGGATGTCGGCGACCGTGGAAATGGGCCGGAGCTGGAAGTCCCGGTCGCGCACCGACGACGACGACGCGGCGCTCATCGGTCGCTGCGCGAGGACGAGCGTGGACTGGTCGCCTCCGGTCTGCGTGACCTCGGGCGGGACCGGCGGGCCAGGCGGTGGCATCGGCGGGGCGGGGGGCACCGGCGGCGGCGTGGGCGGTGGCGGGGGGAGGTGGAACTCGTACGTGAACTGGACGGTGGCCTTGATGGGGAGCCCGCCCTGCCGCGCGGGCTCGAAGACGAAGCGCTTCGCCGCGGCGACGGCGGCCGCGTCGAGGTCGCGGCCCGCGGAGGAGGTCACCTTGACCGCGGTGACGGTGCCGGCCTCGTCGACGGAGAGATCGAGCCCGACGTTGCCCTCGATGCCGTCGCGGAGGGCCGCCGCCGGATACTCGGCCTTCTCGAAGGTCCTGAGCACCGGCGGCGCGTCTGCGGGAGCCGCGGCGGGGGGATCGGGGGTCTGGGCCGCGGCGGTCGACGCGAACGCGAGGACGAGCGAGGAGAGGGCCCCGAGGGCGGCGCCAGCGCGCTTGCTGAGGGTCATCGTGGGTCGTCTCCGGAACGATCGGGGGGGGCGAGCGGATCGATCGGTAACACGATCCCGAGCGAACGTGTGGCACCCCGGCGGTGGCCCGCGCGCCACCCTGGCGCGGGCTTCCTGCGGACCCGGAGCGGAAGTGGTAAGGATCTCCCGATGGCGCTGGCCAAGGGTCGCATGGTGGGATCGTACCGGCTCGAGCGCCTCCTGGGTGAGGGTGGGATGGGCGTGGTCTGGCAGGCCACCGACACGCGCGTCGGGGACGCCGAGAAGGTCGCGCTGAAGTTCCTCGGGTCCGGCTCCATGGCGACGGCCGCATAGCGGCGTAATTTCAACGGGTTGAGACGATGCAGAGTGAACGAAAGGGCTCCAACTGGTAGAGCGGAAGTTGCGAGACAACCCCTCGACCAGGAGGAGCCCATGACGACAG
>SXGT01484621.1_pt1 | contig 46913 bp, 38 predicted proteins | sample 3176221 | NCBI WGS metagenome assembly SXGT01 (sample SAMN11356862, study PRJNA531348) | freshwater metagenome | isolation source: freshwater sample F1-120 | place: China: Fuxian Lake, Yuxi | collected 2017-12-25 | reverse complement strand
TTTCGCTCAAGAGCTTGAACGACATCCGGCAACGTCAACCCGTAGGCCAACAAGCGCTCAGGTATCGGAGCGACCTGGAACTGTCTCTCAAAGCCGCCGATAGAGTTAATCTCAGTCACACCCGGCACATTGCGGAGTTGCGGTTTGATGATCCAATCCTGAATCACACGAAGGTCGGTCGGCGTATACGGTTTGCCGTCCGCATTCTTCGCTCCTTCTTCAGCCTCCACCGTCCAGAGGAAGATTTCACCCAAGCCGCTGGATATTGGCCCGACAGCTGGGTGAACGCCCTCTGGCAGAGAGCTGACCGCACCCTGCATTCTCTCGTTCACCAACTGGCGCGCGAAGTAGTTGTCGGTGCCGTCCTTAAACACCACGGTGACCTGAGATATGCCATAGCGCGAGATGGACCGCGTTTGTTGAAGGCCAGGCAGCCCGGCCATGACGGTCTCAATCGGGAACGTGACGCGCTGCTCTGTCTCAAGAGGCGAGTAGCCAGGTGCAGCCGTGTTGATTTGCACTTGGACATTGGTGATGTCCGGCACAGCGTCAATGGACAACCGTTGGAAGTTGTACACGCCGAGCCCAACCATTCCGAGCACGGCCAACATAACCAGCCATCGTTGTTCGATGGCGAAGCGGATGATGCGTTCAAACATAGTGGGCGGCCTTTAGTGCGCGTGCGTCGCCGAGCTCTTGCCCTGCTCAGACTTGACGACGAAGCTGCCGTCTGCGGCATAGGACTCACCAGCCTTCAGGCCATCCAGAATCTCAACCCGCTGACCATCAGTGCGCCCGACACGTACAGCTTTCGCGACAAAGCCGCCTTCAACCTTGGTGAAGACCGAAGTCTTGTCTTCCACGGTTTGAAGCGCGTTTGCATCGACTGTTATCGCCGATGCCTTGTCATTGTCATTCGTAAGCACCTCGACGGTTACGAAGAGCCCAGGCCGCCAAGCGCCCTGCGGGTTGCTCAGTTCAACACGAGCAGGTGCCGTTCGAGTTTGAGCACCAATCAGCGAACCAACAAACGCAATCTTTCCATCCGCAACAACATCTGCGGCGTCAGCTTTTACTCGTACACGCTCCCCGACTCGAACCTTAGCAAGGTCACTTGCACCCACGCTCATCTCAGCCCACACCGTTGAAAGGTCGGACAAGGTGAACACGTTTGCGTCCTCGCGTACGGCCTCGCCGATAGCGATGTGCTTTTCCACGACCATCGCATCGAACGGTGCCCGCAGCTCAACTCGACCTAGAGCACCGGAGCCTGCTGATGCCCCAAGTGTTCGCAACTTCTGAGTGGCATTTGCCACTGCAATCTCTGCCTCACGCAAGGCTTGTCGGGCTTGCAGGACATCCTGTTCCGGCGAAATCTTCTGCTGCCAAAGTGTGTTTTCGCGTTCGTAGGTCGTCTGTGCAAGTTCACGACGCTTCGTTGCCGCTTGGAGCTCAGACCTAACCTCCGAAACGGCAGAACTAGAAATCACCGCCAAGACTTGGCCTCGAGACACCTTCTGCCCGAGATTTGCGCTCACACTTTCAACGACCCCCGCTGCTCGCGGAACGATGTGCGCGGTTCGGTCCTCGTTAAATCGAATTTCTCCAGGGAGCTGCAGCGTGGTACGAATCACAGCAGCACCACTTTCCTTAATCACGATACCGGCTGCCTTCACCTGCTCGTCCGTCAGAGCCACCTTTTCCTCATCCTCCTTGTGCGCCTCTTCGCTTGCTCCGGACGGTGACTTGCTCTGTTCAGCAGAGGTGCCGGAACCAGTTTCCTCGGCTCCTGCTTTGCTGGCACCGCCTTCGACCTGTGAGCTTTCTTCTTCATGGCCATGGCCATCGCTTTCGCCGTGGCTCTCTCCGCCTCGCAGGATTAGGGCTCCTCCGACTGCGCCCAGCACCAGGATGATGGCGATGATGATGAGCTGCTTTTTCTCAGGTCTTGCATTCATAGGTGATTTGGTAGCCATGGCAGATTCAGTTGAGAGTGTTGTTTCCAAGGAGCCGAGCGACATCTGCTGCCGCTCGATGAGATTCGCCTAGCGAGCGCAGGTACTGGGACCGAGCCTGTAGCAAAGTCCGTTGTGCATCGAGAACGTCGAGGTATTCGAACTTTCCGAGCTCAAAACCTTGCGCGGCGGCGTCGAAGGCGAGCTGTGCACTGGGAAGGATTTCCGCACTGACGGCGGCCACCTCTTGTGAGGCGATTTCCATTCGCTGCCTTGCAATCGCGAGATCCGCTCGCAACCGCAACTCAAGTACCCTCGCGTCGTCTTCCGACTTGTCCCTCAGTCGGAGCGACTGGATGATGTTTCCGCGATTGGTGTCAAACACGGGCAGTGGAATCGAAACCCCAACGATGGCCGTCGAGCGACCGTCCTGCTGAGAACGCTGCATGCCGAGGCTTACGGCTATGTCTGGCTTCCTCTTTGCCTGTTCAAGGTCCGCAAGTGCTGACAGTCGGCTGGTCTCAAGTCGAGCTTGTCGCATCGTCGGTGAGTTCTCCACGCGAGCCTGCAGAACGTCGATTGGAGGGAGTGTCGGAAGAAGCAAGGCGTTTCCGTCTAACGCGTCGAAAGGCACCCCACCAGCCAACAGCGCACGCAACTCTTGAAGCTGCGCTGCCAGCTCACCCTGCGCCTGGACAAGCTCGAGGCGTACGTTTGCCTCTGCGACCTTCGAGCGTGTCTCCTCCAGAGGAGACACCTTCCCAGCCTGGACGCGCTTGGACGCAGCCTGGCTGCCAGAGCGAGCGATGTTCAGAGACTCTTGCGCCAACCTCACACGCTCCTGCGATAGAAGCGCAGATAGGAATGCGGCCGTGACGTCTGCCTTCAATTGAGCTTCAGTCGCCTCGCTCTTAACGCGAATTGCTTCCAGTGCGCGCTCCGCCGCAGCAACTCTCGCTGAGCGTTTTCCTCCAAGCTCCAAAGGCTGGCTCAAGGTAACTGTTGTGCTACGCATACCGGAGCGGAGGTCCTCCACTTCCAAGTCGAGCGACGGGTTTTGATAGACCCCCGCCTGCGTGAGCGCGCCTTGAGCAGCGTCTATCTCTCGTCTGGCAGCGGATAACGTAGGGCTGTTGTCGATTGCGGACTGCAGTGCTGCACCCAAAGTCAGAGGCTCAGAAGCTTGCGTGGAGGACGCTACTACAACTGATGGGGCGCTAGTGGGAGCGACTTGCTGCGCGTTCGCTCCAAATCCGAAGAGCATCGCAAGCCCTAGGGCGAGCGACATGGGTTTCCTGGTCATTTGGCTTCTCCCGTTGACCTAAATATCAATGAACGAATCGAGGCAGCACGGCAGTGCTCTGCTGGTTGCAAAAGCAAGTGACGCAAAGTCGTGGCGGCCATCAGATGAATCTCGGTCCTGGTGCTCAACTGGCCTAAAGCTGCTCAAGCGGTGGGGTACCGCCACTTCAGAGCAAGTTTTTTTCGACAGCTCAGCCTTGAAATGGTCTGAGCACGTCGCTTGGCCAAGAAGAGCTGTTACCGGCGATAGAGCTGGTTTCTAGCCACGTAAACGCGGTAGTCCTTGGCAACGAAACCCGAAGGAGCAAACTGTTTCAAGTTCCAAGACCGACCATCAAGGCCGTTAAAAGTCCAAGCAAACGTCTTCCCGTCTGCACCCTGAAACAAGATGGTTTCGCCATATGTGACACTGGCGGACTTCGTGGACATCATGTCTACCACGCGTGCGTTCTTTGCTTCCACAGCAAGTTGCCCATAAGGGGACTCGCCACTACGAAGCGTGTCTGCCGAAGCAGCAGATGTCAGAAGAGCAGACGATGCAAGGGCTAACGCCGTAAGCACGACTTGAAGTTTTTTCATCGAGGCCTTAGAGTCGGTTGGAACAGGAGCCAAAGTTCTCTTTTGGCACTGACGGAACTGTAGAACTGGCATCTCCACAGTTCGAAAACCGGTAAATGACAAATCAGTCATATTGGGTGTGCATCGGCGACAGAAGAGCTCGTGAGACTCTTCAGGAGCAGCTATGAAACTGCAGCCCAAGAAGCAATCACAGGGGGCATGTGAGCAGACCTTCGCTCTTCCCCTGACGGCTTTGCTAGCTGCTAGCTATTGCTCTTTTTGAGCAGTGGCAACTGGCTCATGCGCTGATTCTCTAGTGGCTTGCAAGCTACTCAAAGATTGGATGTCGAGTGCAGCAAAGCTCACACGACCGCAGTCGCGGCGGATTGACCGAGTACCCATGGTCCACCCAGTTATGCGCGTCGCTTCTGCACCCAGAATTGATACATCCCAACAAAGGTTTGGGGATTTTCTGTTTCGAATTGGTGCCACATTCCCAAGTCGTGAACAGAGTCATCATCAGGAAACCGTGCTTGGAATTTTCGAAGTACCTCTGGCTCAACATGCATGCCTACGAGGTCGAGCGACAGCTCATTCAGCAGCGCATCTATAGCGAGTAAGTTTGTGCGGTGCTCTTGCGCATGGAATAGCAAGTCGCGGCATGCACTCAAGCCGTAGAAGTCGCCGAACGCGGTGAGGTGACTCAGTGCCTCCGGACAATCTGCCCCCATGATTGCCGCGCGACATTCTCGAATACCTTGTGCAGTAGCGAGATAGCCATGATGAGCAATGAATTGCCGCGCGGCGACTACTGGAGCTCGCGCTGCTTCGCTGTACAGGCCGAGCAACATGAGTCCGCCTGGACGTAGCATTTGGAGTAGTGCTCGCCATCCCGCCACTGGGTCAGCCAAATGATGAAGCACACCTACGGACTCGATGAGGTCGAAGCGTCGGTTGAGCGACGATAGTTGCAGAATGTCGGCTTGGGCGTACTCGACGTTGCATTGACCGAGCTCATGAGACTTGCGCATCGCATAGGCGAGGCTGCTTGCACTTAAGTCAATCGCAAGCACTCGCGAGTCGCTATATGCGCTTGCGCTCTCAGTTGAGTGACGACCGCTTCCGCATCCCGCAATAAGAACGTCGACAGTACCGATTCTGCTCATTGGTTGAAAACGCGCGTGCGGAATCTGCATGCGCAGCCGGTCTTCCAACGCGAGTGGGGCGGGAAACAAAGAGGAGCGGACCCAGCGCGGGTAAGGGTTCTCTTCGTACTGTTGCTGAACCTTGCTCGACGAGTCTTGGTCTATCGCTGTAATTTTTGGAAGGACCGAGCGCCAATTGAACTCCTGCCTCACTTCATCAATTTGCTGACGTATCACCGACCGCAGCGAATCAGACCAGGCATGTTCCCTCAGAGCGTCTACAAATGGCAGATTGCACAGAGGTAGATAGCTAGCAAGCGCGAGCATGACTTGTGGCAACGGCATTCGACCCGATTCGATAGCGAGACTCGCACGCTTCAGTAGCTCTTCGACCTTCTCGCTTTCTTCTGGGTGCACGAGCCAAGAGTATTCGTTCACAAAGCACTGCTGTGCTAGGGCGGAACGCAAGCTCAGCAGCTCATCATCTTCCACATCGAACCTCAGAGCGTCATCCAGAAGCGTCTCGCGGACCGCTGTCAACAAGCGCTCGAGCTCGACATCGCAAATCGTCGCACTCTCAAGCAACGCAAGAAGAAGTCTGTTTTCGCACCAGTCGGCAAGCAATCTCTCTCGCCCAACTCCTTTCGACAATGCTTCTTGGAATCCTGCTTCGCACTTTAGGAAGGCGATGGCGGCGGGCGCGAGCTCTTCAGGCCGGCGCCAGGCTTCAGCGATTGCGCGCGTGAGCAGGGGGCGCAAGTGGCTCACGCCTGGCGAGACGCGGAGGCGCTGCAAGCACTCGGCGAGGCCAATCTTCACTTCTGTCGCCTCACGAATGGCCAGTGCCTCCTGGTAGCTGGACAAGGCCTGAAGCGGCTGACCCAAGCGGTTAAGCACAACGCCCAGATTGCAATGTGCTTCGACGAATCCAGGCGCAGATGCGATTGCTTGGCGGTAGTGCGAGGCAGCCTGCTCATGCTGGGCTTGCCTCATATGAATAAGCCCGAGGTAGTAGTGCGCTTCAGGAAACTGCGGGCGCGCCAGTGCAGCTTTCCGGAAGAGATCCAGAGCATCCCAGAAATTTCCGCTTTCACAAGCCAAGACGCCCAGCAAGTACAGCGCATCCGGCTGCGTCGCATCTGAACGAAGAACTGTTCGACACAGATTCGCCGCCTCGGTTGCTTGGCGCGACTCGAAGAAGCTCCATGCCACGTTAAGCGCATCGACTGGGCTGGTCGCTTCACCCGCCGCCAACGGGGTCGAACTACGCGTCATGCAGCAATGCTTGTACTTCTTCCCGCTGTAGCATGGGCATGGCTCGTTACGCCCAACTGCGCTCACAGCTCCCCTCTACATAAGAAGACTGGCGTCATGAATTCAGTCGTCCGCAGCCATTAGCGGAAAGACAATCTCACCCTTGAACCAACGTTCCTCGCAGGTTGGGTCAGTAAGCGCCATGAGTAGCGCCTCGCTCAGCTCGTGGATGGAGAGGGGACTCTTGGCCTTTGAATAGGCCTCTCGAACGCCACTGACGAGTGCCAATGACTTCAGCGCCAACTCGCCGTCCTCTAGCGCGCTGATTCCTGGTCGCTTGCACTCCTCAACATCTAAGGACAGGTACTTCCTGCAAGTCGACGGTCTGTCTTCGTAGACGGAGCAACGGTCGTCATTCAGCAATGGGCAGTTCATCCAGTGCTGCGCTCTAGGGACTCCTTGTGACCTTTGAACATGAAGACGAAGCCGTTCAGTCACCAGGTTTAGTTGGTCGCCTGGCAGCGCCCGCAGCCTTCGAGCCAGAACAAACACCTCGGGCGGGAAGACCTCAATGCGGAAGTTGCAGCAATGCGAGCACCCCGGTTTGCAGTCGAAGCGCACATCAGGTCTTGCTTGGACCCTTGTCACCAGTTCGTCTATCTGCCGATGCAGGTTGTGAATCGCATGGATGGCGAACGTCTTGTTTTTGTTTGCCGAAAGCATCTGGCGGTAAGTCTTCTGCTGCCTTTCGGCGATGGCTCTGACTTCGGCTTGACGCTCCTGGGAAAGAAACTCCACGGATAGTTGTCCTGGGATTGAGGGCACGGCCTCTAACCGCACTCGAGAACAGAGCCATCGACCTGACATCACAGTGGACATGGGCCGAGTGAACGTTTGCAGACTTGGCGGTCCGTCGGATCGCTACGCGGTTACCAGCGGGAGCCGTCATCTGTTGGACTTAATTTAGAGAGCGCACCGACACAAACCGACATCCGAGCGATGACAAATGCGTCACTTTCTGCTTATGTGTTGGAAGAGCTGAGTCGCGTTCAGCCTGGCTCTGACCGGAGAAATCGGTTCGTGCCAGCAGTGAGCGCCCGGGTTGAACTGAGAAGCAGCCAAACATGCAATGGGGAGTTGCACGAGGGCAGTTGCTTTCAAGTTGCTGAATCGCGCTTGAAGAGCCAAATTCACTAGCGTTTCAATGAATGCCCCGAAGTTTTCTCTTGGTGAAACGCTATGCCATAGCAAGCTGTCTACGTCGAGTCCCGTGCCCTCGTTGCCTGCAATTGAGGGTGGGGGTCAAAAGCTCCGACTCGGCTTTTATCTGTTCATCACCACTTGAAAGCTCACTCATGAAAACAACCATCTCCCCCAAGACCCTGGCCGTCCTCACATTGGCAGCGCTTCCCATGCTGGCCAGCGCCCAGCTGAGCGCGAACGTCAGTCTCGTCACCAACTACAAGACTCGCGGTCAAGACCAGGATGTGCGAGAAGGACAGCTGCGACCTGCGCTGCAAGGCGGTTTCGACTACTCCCACGCAAGTGGTTTCTATGCTGGAAACTGGAACTCGACCGTCAACTTCCAGACGAGTGCCACGGGCCCGACCGCAAATCTGGAAAGCGATCTCTACGCTGGCTACATCTTTGCAACCGGCGAGCTCAGCTGGGACGCCGGTGTTCTGCGCTATCACTACACGGGCGCCAGCGCCGTAAACACAACTGAGCTGTACCTCGGTGTGGGTTGGGGTCCTCTGAGCGCCAAGTACTACCACACCGTATCTGACGACTACTTCAACGCTGCGGGCTCCGCGCTCGGGTCGGGTTTGAAGGGCAAAGGCACTGGGTATCTGAACGTGGCCTACGCTCAAGAGATCCATCCCAAGTGGACCTTGAAGGCATCGCTGGGCTACACCTCGTACAGCAGCGACATTACCCTGCCCAACTATGTCGACTACAGCGTTGGCGCTGTCTATGACCTCGGCGATGGCTTCTCAGTGTCAGGCGCCATGGTCGGTGCAACCAAGAAGAACTCATTCCTTGGAAAGGCAGATGGAAAATCTGTGAACGCAAACACGCTGGTCATGATGTTCACGAAGAAGATGTAACTTTCTGGAGTTGATTGCGCGTTAGTAGGACGCAACCAAACCTTCACGAAATCCCCAACGAAAAAAGGCCCAAGAACCGCAAAGCTCTTGGGCCAATTCCACGGGGAGCACTTTATACGCCGCAGCACAGACACCACATCCGTGCTGCGGCTCTTTTTGTCAGAACGAGTGACGCACGCCGATGGAGTATCCGGTTGCGCTGTCGCCGGCGGCGATGAGCGGAGACGCCAGGGAAGACGAGGAGACTGCGAAGCCGCGATTCGCGTTGCTGTCGTTGCTCACTCGTGCGAGCAGGCCGTAGACCACAGTGCGCTTGGACAACTTGTGGATGTAGCCGAGACCCAACTTCGAGGAATCGGCCTCGACCTGGTTGCGGGTGCTGAAGCGTGTATAGCCGACACGGAACTCACCCGCCTGTCCGACGGGGGCCGACGCGCCCAAGGTATACGCATTGACACCGCGCCCGGCGCCACGTTCGGTCGCAATCAGCACCATCGGCTTCACGAATCCGAGGTCGTACGAAGCGCCCAAGTTGACCGCTTTGTAGGTCACTTCCTGGATAGCAGTGCCCCCCTTCAACTGTGCATAGCCCAACGCGATGTCGAGCGGGTTCGATTGATATCCCACGCGTGCGGAGACGAAATTGCCTCGGCTGTTGTTCGGCTCGCTGCTAGCTCGCTCGCCGAAGCCGTATTGCACCTGGCCGTGGAAGCCACCCATCTTGGGCGTCAGATACGAGACGATATTGCTTGCGCGCTTGGAGTGGCTACCCTCTTGCGTGCCAGCGGCGACCGTTGCGTTGCCGAGCATGTTGTTAGCGCCGTTTCCAGCCACTCCAATGTCGCCGAACGGGTCAAAGGTCTCTACGTTCAGATAGGACGCGAGCTTGTCCCGGCCAAGTCGAACCTCGCCAAACCCGCCAATCAAGCCAACAGTGGAGCGACGGTCAAAGCGAAATGTTGTACCGCCGTTGTCAACGGCAACGCTGCCTTCAAGCCAGAAGCTGGCCTTGAGACCTCCGCCGAGGTCTTCCAGTCCACGAAAACCCAGACGGCTGCTAGATTGTTCACCACTGGAGAGTCCCGTGACGCTCGCGCTGTCGCTGGACAGTCGTGTCACAGATGCGTCGACAACACCGAAGAGAGTGGTGCTGCTTTGCGCAAACGCCCCTGCAGTGGTCGCGAGAATCGAAAGGGCGATGAGAGAGTGTTTCATGTCGTCTATTGCTGTGCAGTTGAGTTGGACCGTGTTCCGATGCGACCTACATCGCAAGGACTCGGTGGAACGACAACCCAAGTCGGGCTGACACAAATGATTAGACCGACGCAATGTGACAAAACGAGGACGAAAACACCTCTGGCGAGCTTTGCACCATGGATAAAAATTATCTAACGCGAATGTGACGCGAACATGACTTTTGCGATATGTTTTCGGTGCACGTGTCAGCCGTTCAAGAATCAAGCGTTCACGAGCTTCTTCGCACACCTTCTGCGAGCAAAGTTCAGCTCTTTTCTCTTCAACTCAGTCGTATAGAGCGACCATCACGTCATGTCTGAAAAGCTTCGCCTCGACCTCCCTGTTCTTCTGCCGAGCATTCCTGGCGAAGCAGATGCCTGCGTTGAGCGGCTGCGACAGCTGCTGCGCAATCGGCCAGGCGTTGACGAAGTGCACGTGCGGCCTGGCGCCGCAGAAAAGCCGCCGCAGCTATGCATTCACTATGACCCGGACCAGCTTTCGTTAACGCGCATTCGTGAACTTGCGAAAGCAGCTGGCGCAGAAATCTCTAGCCGCTTCGGCCACCTTCAGTGGCAACTTGACGGGGTTAACCATCAAAGGAAGGCTGGGTCCGTGGCCGACCGTCTGCAGAAGTTGGAGGGGGTTCTTGAAGCCAACAGCAATGCTTCAGGGCTCCTGCACATCGAGTTCGACCGCGAGAAGACCTCGGAAGAAGTAATACGTGCCGAACTCTCAAGCCTTGGAACGAATCCGCGCGAGGCGGAGGAAGACCATAGCGCGCATAGCCACGACCACGGCGACCACAAACATGCTTCCGGCGGCCACGAAGGGCACCAGCATGGCGGCATGTTTGGCGCGAACAGCGAAATGATCTTCGCGCTGATCTGCGGAGCGCTGCTCGGTGCGGGAGCCGTCACGGAGAAGCTAATCACGGGCGCGCCATCCTGGCTTCCACTTGCTTGTTACGTCGCTGCGTACTTCTTTGGCGGTTTCTATACATTGCGAGAAGCCATCGACAACCTTCGACGCAAGCGCTTCGAGATTGACACCCTGATGTTGGTCGCGGCTGCCGGCGCAGCTGCTCTCGGGTCATGGGCAGAGGGCGCGCTTCTTCTGTTTCTGTTCAGCCTGGGCCACGCACTTGAAAGCTATGCCATGGGTCGGGCAAAGCGCGCCATTGAGGCACTGGCAGAACTAGCGCCAGACACGGCCACCGTTCGCCGCGATGGGCAGACATCTGAGATTGCGGTAGAAGAACTCGTGGTCGGTGACGTCGTTTTGGTGAGGCCAAATGAGCGCCTTCCCGCCGATGGATTTATTCTAGTTGGCACAACAAGCATCAACCAGGCGCCGGTCACTGGCGAGAGCATGCCTGTCGATAAGCGGCCCGTCGATGATGCGGCCCTCGCTCGCTCGAGACCCGATGCCATCGAAGCAGCCTCCCGCGTTTTCTCGGGCACCATCAACGGGGCACATGCCATCGAAATTGAGGTGACGCGACGCTCCACCGATTCGACCCTGGCCCGAGTGGTCAAGATGGTCAGCGAAGCAGAGACGCGCAAGTCTCCAACGCAGCGATTCACGGACCAGTTCGAACGCATTTTTGTGCCCGCTGTTCTGTTGCTGGCGTTCCTACTCTTGTTTGCTTGGGTAGTCGTGGACGAGCCGTTCCGCGATAGCTTTTATCGCGCTATGGCGGTTCTTGTGGCTGCCAGCCCGTGTGCCTTGGCCATTGCGACGCCCAGCGCGGTTCTTTCAGGTATTGCTCGCGCAGCGCGAGGCGGCGTTCTGATAAAGGGTGGCGCTCCTCTTGAAGAGCTCGGCTCCCTCAACGCAATGGCATTTGACAAAACCGGCACACTGACGGAAGGTCGACCGCGAATCACCGATGTAGTGACAGCGGAAGGTGTCACCGAAACGGAACTGCTCGCTGTAGCGGTTGCAGTCGAGTCCTTGAGCGACCACCCGCTTGCTGCTGCGATAGCGAAGGATGGTCGTGAACGCTTGGGGCAGCAACCCATCCCAAACGCAAGCAATCTCGAGAACTTGATTGGACGCGGGGTGACTGCCACTGTGGACGGGGAGACAGTCTGGATTGGCAAGGCAGAACTCTTTGGAAGCGATGGTATCGCCCCCCTGGGTGCTTCGGCCGCGTCAGCCATTGAAAGTCTGCGTGAAGCAGGCCGCACATCTATGGTTGTGCGCAAGGGTGAGCGAGATCTCGGCGCCATCGGACTTCTTGATACCCCACGCGAAGGCGCACGTGATGCACTGAAGCAGCTTCGAGAGCTCGGCATCACCCGCATGATTATGATTTCCGGGGACCACAAGAAAGTGGCAGAAGCAGTTGCCGGTGAGGTAGGGCTCGATGAGGCCTGGGGTGACTTAATGCCCGAGGACAAAGTCGAAGCGATTCGCAAGCTTCGCGAGGAAACGAAGGTAGCAATGGTGGGCGATGGCGTCAATGACGCCCCCGCTATGGCCAACGCGACCGTAGGCATCGCCATGGGGGCTGCAGGCTCAGATGTGGCACTGGAGACAGCCGACGTGGCGCTAATGGCCGACGACCTGAGAAACCTTCCCTTCGCCGTAGGCTTAAGCCGTCACACGCGTTCGGTGATTCGTCAGAACGTCTTCGTGAGTCTTGGCATCGTGGCGGTTTTGGTCCCCGCGACCATCATGGGTCTTGGCATTGGAGCAGCCGTTGCCGTTCATGAGGGTTCGACGCTCTTGGTCGTCTTCAACGCACTGCGCCTTCTGGCATACAAGGGCGGCGACAAAAAGTAAAACGGGCCACACACCATGCGTGTGTAGCCCGTGTACTCCTAGCGCCTGTCGTGGCAATCCCCTTCCCGGCAGCGCGGATTCGCCCACTACGAGCGATGAACGCTCAGCTGCGATACAGCGGATTACGACTCACGAACACGCGGAACTGCTTGTCGGAGAAGCCGGCTGGGGCAATCTTGGCAAGGTCCCAGGAACGGCCACCAACACCGTTGAACGTCCATGTGAACTGGTTGCCTCCATTGCCGCGAAAGACGACTGTCTCGCCGTAGGAGACATTCGCGTAGCTGGACGCACTCAGGTCGATGACACGTGCCGATGCCGTGGCAGGAGCGGGTTGGCCAATCAGCGCCTGCTCCTTGCTGGAAACGCCAGCGGCGGAGGCGCTGGCCAGGGTGGCTGCAATTGAGACTGCGAAGGCGGCTTGTCGGAAGGTATGGATTTTGGACATGTAGGACCTCATAAGTGATTTGGAAAGCCTCTCGTGTGAGGCAACAGCTGCCGTTTCGGCACTGAGAAGCACTGTATGAGTTGGTCCTCAACAACATGAAGTCATCAAAATGACAAATCAGTCATATTTGAAAGCTAGGCTGAAACGCGAGTGCGCAGTACAGGTTGCCGGGCAAACTCGCTCGTGAGATTGCCCATACCGATGTGGAAAATCGGTTGTCGACCTACTTAGCGAACCGCTTCAGACGGATGCCCACGCTGGTGACTCCGTGGCTCGATGCAGCCATGGTCGTGCCGCCATGCATACGCGCAATGGCCGCAACAATTGAGAGACCGAGGCCGTGATTCTTGCTAGCTCCGCTGCGTGATGCATCGGCTCGAAAGAACCGGTCAAACATCCTAGAGAGGGTCTGGGTGTCAACCGGGGCCCCGCGATTCTCGACAAGAACCGTCACCTGCTCGAAGGCATCGGGTTCAATCCTCACTACGATGCTCGAGCCCTTTGTGGCGTAGCGAGTGGCATTGCTAACCAGGTTAGAGAACGCGCGCTGCAACAGCTGCAGGTCGAACTCGCCATCGACGTCCCCCTTCACCTCAAGGGTTAGTCCAGCATCATCGAGGGTAGCTTCGTGGTACTCGGCAACGCGCCGTACGACTGCTGCGAGGCTGGGAGTTGATGTGCGACGCGCAGCCGCCCCCCTATCTGCTTGCGAGAGAAACAGCATGTCGTGCACTATTCCAGCGATGCGCTGCAGATCCTCCAGATTCGAACCGAGCAACTCACGTATCTCGTCCAAGCTCTTGGATGAGTTCATCGCCAGTTCAGCACCGCTCATCAATGTAGTCAGCGGCGTCAACAACTCGTGGGCGACGTCAGCGTTGAAGCCCTCCATTTGTTCATAAGACTGGTCGAGTCGGGCCAACAAATCGTTGAATTGCGCAATCAACGGAGCGAGCTCGTCGGGCTGTCGCGAACCATCCAGTCGGATGTGCAGCGTCCCTGCTGTGAGCACTTTCACCTGTGCCGAGAGCTCGCGCAAAGGCCGCAATCCAAGCCACACCAGGAGAAATCCGCCGAAGGAAATCAGCAGTACGCCTCCCACTGCTGCCCCAAAGAGAATCCAGGCGATGCGTCGCAACACCAGCGCATCGCCACCTACATCCAGCGACAACTCCGTGCGAAGCATTTGCTGACCAGGTTTCGGGGAGTCGAGGTTGAACTGAATCGTTCGTCGCTCATGCCTCGACGGTGGCAGCAGTTTTTGGTGAAAAATTGCTCCGTCTGTCTGTGCGACGGAAAGCCCGAGTTGGGGATGGCCAACCATGAAATCGTCAAGCTCATGCTTGAGCTTGACTTCATTGCCGTTGCGCGCGGCCTCGGAGGCAAGATATGTCAGCAGCGCCCGCTTCTGGTCCAACTCCTCAAGCTGCCGCGCCTTGAACGCGTAGTGTGTGGCTCCGTACACCGTTGCACACACGATTAGCAGCCCACCCAAGCTTTGCCACGCAAGCCAGGCCGACAGCCGTCGTCCTAGCGAATTTGCGCTATTCCGATTCATTCTTGTCGGGGTTCTAGGATGTAGCCAACGCCGCGAACCGTGTGAATCAACGGGCTGTCAAACGGCACATCCACTTTGGTGCGCAAGCGTCGGACCGCAGCGTCCACCACATTTGTGTTGCTGTCGAAGTTCATGTCCCACACTTGCGAGGCAATTTCGGTTCTCGAAAGTACTTGGCCCTGTCGTCGCAGGAGCAAGGAAAGAAGGCTGAACTCTTGCGATGTCAGGAGAATCTTTTGCCCTCGGCGAGACACCTTGCGACCGACCAGGTCAACCTCTAGGTCAGCCACACTAAGCACCGTGGGCTGCTCAGCTCCCACTCCTGTCTGTTCTCTTCTCAACAATGCCTGAACCCTGGCAACGAGTTCAGAAAATGCAAACGGCTTGACCATGTAGTCATCTGCACCTGTGTTCAGGCCGCGCACTCTGTCTTCGACCTTTATTCTCGCAGTCAGCATCAAGACCCTTGTGCGCTTGGTTTGACGCAACGCGGCCAACAAGCCAAGCCCGTCAATGCCAGGAAGCATGCCGTCTAGCACGATGAGGTCGTAGTCGGACTCCATTGCGAGATGCAAGCCATCGATGCCATTGTGCGCAAGGTCCACGACGAAACCAGCTTCCTGGAGGCCTTTCCGAAGGTACTCCGCCAGTTTCACTTCATCCTCAATCACCAACAGCTTCATGTGCCTCGAGTCCAAAAAAAGTGGTCGTGGGTGGCGTGCTCCGCGATTGCATGGTGAGCGCCTGATGGTGCGCTCTTGAAAACCGTTCTTCAACAGGTACCTACTCTTGAAGTAGCCAGGAGCGAGCTCTGTCGGAGAGAAGGTCGATTCGCGCATCGATGCCATGTCTTCGCGCCAGACGCGAGAAGCAAAATCACTTGACTCTTGCGAGTCGACGCCTTCAGATGGGACAAGAGGAAGTGTACCGAAGCGGGCGTCACGTGACACCTGTGCTGGCAAACGCCCAATCAACTTCATGCCACCGTTCAAGAAGGCGATGCTATTCATTTATGGAATCCCTCACGCCGTTTGTGGCTGTGCGGCTAAAAAACAAAGGGCCTCGCATCCCTTGAAGGAACGCGAGGCCTCTTTCTTAGAAAGCTAACGCTCGGGCAGCGAGGCTGCCGAGAGCACGAGCAGCTTAGAAGTTGTGGCGAATGCCCACAGCAACGGAGCTGAAATCGGCACCAGCGGTGCCGGTCATGTAGGTCGCGTTGGTGCTGTTGTTCACGCGGGTGTAGTAACCGTAGACCTTCGTGCGCTTGCTCAGGTTGTAGTTGTAGCCCAGCGTGTATTGCGTAGCGTCGCTGTCGACGATGTTCTCGTATTCGCCTGCACGGCCCACGTTCACGTGAAACTCCGAGGCGCCAACGCTGTAGGCTGCAGCCAAGCGGAGATTGTTGCGTGTTCCAGCTCCCGTAGCCAGCAGTTGGTTTGCGTCCTTGTTGCGCTGATAGTAGCCACCAACGGTAAATTGACCGAAGGAATACAGAGCACGCAAGGAGAACTGCTTGTTGCTATCAATGGCGCTGTAGCCTGCGCCAAGGTCCAGTGCGCCCATGGCGTAGTTGGCAGCAAAGTCATAGCCATTCTTGCCGCCGGTACCGGGTGCTTGCTCATGCAGCACAACAGAACCTTCCGCAGTGAAGCCACCGATATTGGGGGTGCGGTAGGCAATCTTGTTGCCGGTGCCTGGGCCGCCGAACCAGACCGGGTCGTAGTACAGAGCGTCAGACGAGGACCCAGTGTCGTGGTTGTGCATGCTGACATAGTCGGCAGACGCGAAGTACGAGGCGGGGAAGAAGTTGCCCAAGCGAACGGTACCAAATCCGCCCGACAGGTTCACTTCGCTGTGGCGGCCGAAAAGCGCACCACTGCCAACGCCGGTGTCAGACTGAAAACCGCTTTCCAGCTGGAAGCCAGCGGTCAGTCCACCGCCGAGATCCTCAACACCTTTGAAGCCGAAGCGGGAGTTGTTGTTGGCCACAACCGTGGTCTTCACGCCACCCACATCTTGGCGTTCCACCGTGGTATTCACACGGCCGTACAGCGTCACGCTGCTTTGGGCAAAGGCGGCAGTGGTCCCGAGGAGGGCGAGCACGGCCAGTGCCGAACGATTCGTCTTGTTCATGAGATTTCCTTTACGCTGATAGCTCTATTCAGAGACTAGTTTGGGGGGACGAATCGCACCTCGCATGCTGGTCAAAGAGTCACCGAAGACGAACAGCCAAAACTGATGGCTGTCTGACCAAGCACATGACGACGGTGCGTACCCGTGACTATGTTCACGTCTACGCATGAACGCTCACCCCGCGTCTAGTTCTGAAAAATTCGCTAGCGATTTGCCTGAAAACAGGCGAAATGCGTTGCTCTCTTCGCACGTACCAACCCAGCCCATCCGTAGGGCGTTGTGTTTTTCCGTCACTACGTACGGGAAGTCCAATTCGTGAAAATAACAATTTGGTGACGACATCGTCATCAGAGCGAAAGCTCGTGGAAACCAGCATCTCGATAGATTCCCCGACAGGTTTCTATCGAAGTTCTGGAAAACATGCGGCGTCAAGACGTTCAACTGCTGGCCCTTGCTAGACAAGGCGACTTGGATGCGTTATGCGAGGTTGGGCAACGCTACTTGCAAGGTGTGCAGGGCTTTCCACAGTACACCGATCTAGGCCTCAAATACCTATCCCACCCAGCGCTTTCCACTTCAGAGCGCTCCGCCAGAATCATTGCGGAAAGCCTTTCGTTGAGCGACCTCGTCCGACGCGACCTGGTCCCAATGCTGGTTGCCGCAGCAAGTGCTGGTTCGTCAGGTGCTTGCCTCAAGCTGGGGGTATGGCGTGGTTTGATGCAACTGGACGAAGAGCTTGCTCTCGAGCTATGGGAGCGAGCCGAAGCCTTGGGTAGTGCGACAGCCTCAGACGCTCTAAGTGCTTACAAGAGCTCCAAGGAAGGCCGTCTCTTGTCGGCATTGAAAGCTCTTGTCAAGGAGCCCGACGTCGCGGCCGAAGGCACAGTTGAACACGCGCTCTCCGAGGCCACACAATCTGGAAACTCTGCACTCGTCATTCGACTGCTCAAGTACGCAATTGCGCTGCCTTTGGAGCGAGGCTCAGCGCTGTGCGATGCCGTTTGCGGCGCCCTTGTCTTCCTGCAAAGCGTTCAGGTGTCTCTCCCCGAACTTGACAGTACGACGCTTCATGCCATCCTGGAGGACTGCGTGGGCCGAAGGAACGCCGAGGCTGCGTTGTTTTTGGGCCGCGCATTTTGCGGCATTGACACCGCATTTGCATCCTCCGAAAGTCTGGTGCCCCGGCGAAATCTCAGAGGGGGTACCGCGCTACTACTTCGTGCGGCGGATGCAGGTCTGAGCGAGGCTTGGTTGCTCCTCTACCGAGTCCACTCCGATGGCCATGGCTCCGTGGCAAATCCCCAGGCAGCGCTTTTCTTTCTTGAGAAGGCTGCCGCTAGTGGCAACGCCAATGCGCAACGTCAGCTTGGAGCAATGATTCTCAAATCAGCTACTGGCATCGCAGAGCAGGAGCTTGGGCTTCACTGGATGTCTCAAGCTGCAGCCCAAGACGACGTCATTGCGAAAAGCCTGCTGCAATCGTTCGTTCTTCCCGTGCGAGGAACTGACGACGACGCTCTGCATGTCATTGAAGAGCTGGAAAAAATCGACCCCTGGGTCGCACATCGTTTACGCGTCTCGAGGCATTTCGGATTGACCAAAGCCGAAGCAACGTGCGTGGACGTTGTGTCCGGCGTAAGGTCATGGGGCCTGGTCGTTTCAAGCGGCGCGGCTGACCGCAACCAGAGAACCAGGTTTGGCCGAGCAATACCGGCGCTAAAAGGTCAATTTGTCGACAGCTTACGAGAGTCTGCAGAGTTCTTCCGACTCGCGGGTGAGGGCCCGGTGCTGTCCAACGCCGAGCAGCGACAGCGGTCGCAGAAGCTTCGATATCGACTTGACCGCAGCGGCGTCGATGAGTCCATGTTCTTTGCACAGGTCCCAACATCGACCCTCACCTCGCTGCGACAGGGCTCCAGTTGGGCGCAAGGGGTACGACAAACCTTGCGAACCGCAATTGCCAACTGAACGCCCTGTCCTGACAAAAAAGTAATGCTCAGGCAGCGCTTTCGTCACGGCCATCTGGGTAGCTTAGGGGGGTACGCAGGTACTCCGAAGCAATAGTGCTGTTCGGACAATCACAGAAGGAACATATGAAAACGAAACTTGCCATCGTGGCCCTTGCTCTCGCCTCCACTTCCGTCTTCGCTGGGCACGCCGCCGTCGAAGCCGCCAAGGAAATCATCCCGCTCAAGGACGGAGGCAGTCTCTACATCTTCCCCGATGGAAAGATGGGCAAGGAGAGCCGGGTAGGTACCGCCGTTTACTTGAAGAAGGGCGAAGTTCTGGAGGCCGTAGATGGTCGGTCAATTTCTGTCACGAGCAACGAAGTGGCCCGCATGGACTATCTTCTGAACAAAGACCACAGCAACAACTGAATCGAGCTCACCTAGTACAACGGGGACACCACCTTCTCAAATTCGAGGACAAAGGTGTTGGCCCCTGCTAGGGACCTTAGCTTGACTTGACCGTGGTGGGCTCTCATGATGGCTTTGGTGATAGCAAGGCCGAGGCCCAGACCTCCAGCATCTTTTACGCTCGGTGAAGAGAGTCGCACAAAGCGGTCAAAGAGCGACGCCTGAGAGGCAACAGGAATCTCTTCCCCCCTGTTGGTAATCGCCAGACTGGACTTCCCTTCAGCTGTGCTGATGCTGATGTCGATGGTGGATGCGGGCTGCGCATACTTCACAGCATTTGATAGAAGATTGCTGATTGCTCGACGAATCATCAGACGGTCACCTTGCACTCGAGCGGAGCCCTTGACTGCAAAGTTCAGCGCCTTTTCGCTTGCCGTGACGTCATAGAAATCAACCAACGATTGAGACTCCACGTCGAGCTCAACAAGTTGGACAGATGGCAGCGCGTGCATGTTCTCCGTTCGTGCCAGGAAGAGCATGTCAGAGATGGTTCTCGCTTGGTCTTGCAGTTCTTCCGATATCGTCTCAATCGTGCTTCGATACTCGTCACTGGTTCGTGATTGAGCCAATGTGACTTGCGCGACGGTCAGAAGGTTGCTGACTGGCGTTCGCATCTCGTGCGCCAGATTTGCCGAGAACGCGCTCAGGCGGTCAAAGTCGCTTTGGAGACGATCCAGCAAGCCGTTCAATGAGTTAGCAAGTTCGCGCATCTCCTTTGGCCAGCTCTGTGCCGATATGCGCTCCGATAGCCTATTGGCGTTTATTTGCTCGGCTCTTGCTCTCATCGTGGTAAGCGGCTGTAGGCCGCCTCGGCTCGCTAGCCAGCCGAGCATCGCGCCCACTATTACCGCGAAGCACACATACCCCAAAGTCTTCATGGACAACACGTCAAGAAAGTCTGTGTGCTGGCGCGTGTCCACTGCGGCAATCACAGTGAGCTTCTTTGATACGTCCCCGCCAAGACTGACCTCAAAGCGCTTGGCATGAAAGCTGTGAGCTGTTCTTCGCCAGTCTTTGGCCTCCCCGGCACCGGCGAACTCTTCTGCAAGGCCTGCTGGCAATTGCAAATCTCGATGTTCAAATAGGTCGCCAGTGTCGCTGAGAACCTTGACGTAGAGCCCAGCATGCCCGGGCATGCTTGTCGCAAGCCACCCCCTCAGCTCATCCTCCGACCGGCTGTTTCGCGCCGCTTCTGCGACGAGCTGAACTTTGCCCTGCAACAGCAGCTCGTCCAGCTCATGGAACCGGCTGCTTGTTTCTCGAAAGACCAGCCACGAGAATCCTGCCAGGACTACCGTCAGCACGCAGGCGAAGAGAATCGTCAATCGGGCAGTTAACGACATAGCTCTCAAACACCTTCAGGGCTCTGGTTCGTCGAGCACGTAGCCCATGCCACGCACTGTTCTAAGCAGCTTGGCATCGAACGCGTCATCGATCTTTGACCGCAGTCGCCCGACCGCGACAACAATCACATTGCTCTCGCTGTCGAAGTTGATGTCCCACATCAGCGAAGCTATCAAGGTACGTGGGAGAACCTCCCCTCGGCGCCGCATGAAGAGCTCGAGAAGTCCGAACTCCTTCGCAGTCAGGTCAAGGCGACGACCCGCCCTGCTAGCCCTTCTCCGCACAAGGTCTAGCTGCAAATCGGCCACTTGGAGGGTTGTGGACTCCTGCGACTGAGTACCTCTGCGCAGCACCGTCTTTATGCGTGCGAGAAGCTCGGAGAACGAAAATGGCTTGATGAGGTAGTCATCTGCGCCCAATTCAAGGCCTTTGACGCGGTCTTCAATACTGTCTCTAGCTGTGAGGTACAGAACCGGCAGATGAGGCTTCTTTCTCCGCAATGAGCGAAGCACCGACCATCCGTCAATTCCAGGCAAATTCACATCCAGCAGCACCAGGTCGTAGTCACCCTCCGTAGCCTCGTGCAAACCGTCAACACCATCCCGCATCAACTCGGTGTAGTACCCCGCTTCTCTCAGCCCTTGCTTGAGGTACTCGCCCGTGTGGGCTTCGTCTTCCACGATAAGAATTTTCATACGGCGACCGTCTCCAAGGGCCGGCAGTTTGGCACGTGAAGTTCTTCAATCTGGAATGTGACGAACATGTAATTCGGCTGACAGAGGGCTGTTGCACTCCGGGGGTAAATGACATCCTTTCGACAAGGAGTCCGGCCTGGACCCAGGGCGATGCGCATTTAGAAGAAAGCGCCTGCTCGGGTCCAAGTCCAGAGCGGAGCCTGTGAAAGGCGGTGGATTGGTCGCGCTCAGGCAACCGTCACCGCCATCCCATCTCACTGTGGTTAGGACATGAACCTGAGCTACTGGCCCACGAGCCAGGTACTGGTGGCCACCAATCAACGGCGATACAACGGACTCTTGGTCACGTAAACACGATAGTCCTTGCTCGTAAACCCGGCAGGCGCGAACTGGGCGAGATCCCAGGAGCGGCCATCCAAACCATTGAAGGTCCACGAAAACTTCTTACCGCCTGAGCCCACAAAGGAGACCGTTTCCCCATACTTGACGTTGGCGTACTTGGTTGCTTCAACGTCCACGATTCTCGAGCCAGCATCCGTGCTAGCCGACTGGCCTTGGACCGACTGACCATTGCGGAACGTTTCAGCTGCAGACACTGCACCCAGAGTGCTGGTGAATGCGACTGCGATTGCTGCGATACGGAGTGTTGAAAGTGTTTTCATTTGGAACCTCAATAGTGAATGGAACTGACCCTTGAGCTAGGCAGGGTTGCCCTCAAGAACCGACATCAACTTTAAAAACGAGGCTCCTACAACATTGAGATTGAAGAATGACAAATCCGTCATGTTGCTCAGGAGGACGGCGAGTTCTTCGCTGCGCGCACACGAAAAAGCACGCAGACCTGCCATACCGGTCAATCTGCGTGCGAGAAGAACCCGAGGTCACCCCGAGAATCGGGGTATCTGCTTAGAAGGTGTGGCGCAGGCCCACTTCGAAGCCGGAGGAGTTTTCACCTCCCAGCATGCCGGCAGGAGGCGTTCCGAGGACAGAACTACGGGCAGCGCCGTCGTTGCTGATGCGGCTATACGTGGTGTAGAGTGCCGTACGCTTCGACAGGTCATGCACGTACCCGATTGCCAGACGACTGCTGTCGTCGCCGTCTGCATAGCCAGAGCCCACTGGACCACCAGAACGATTGGCGCGCGTGTAGCCAACGCGGATAGTGCCGGTGGCAACAGGAACGCTGGCGCCGATGGAGATGTCCTGCGTCTTACGGTCACCCCAGGTCTTCACGTCATACAGCGTGTGCAACGTTGCAAAGCCAAACATGTAGTTGAACTTGACGTTGTAGTGTTTGAAGTCGGAAGGCGTTCCGACATCGGTGACACCGTATGCCACACCAACGTCCATCGCCGAGTTCTTGTATCCGAGCCCACCGCCCGTATAGCGGTTGCCCACAATTCCTTCGCTTGGCGCGACTTGAATCTGGCCATACACGCCACCCATGGCGGGCAGCAGGTAGCTGATTGCATTGTCCGCGCGGAGAACCGTGCTGGCCACGCTGCCCAGGTTCGAGCCAGCTCCATAGAGGAAGATGCCGCGTGAGCCAATACCCACGATTCCAAATTCGTCGCCCAGGCCGTTCATGAAAGTGGGGGTGTAGTCACGACCCAGTCGGACTTCACCGAATCCACCACTCAGACTCACTGTCGAGCGGCGGCCAAAGAACTTTGCGGGGTCCGCTGTACCCGTGTCCACGGCGAACTGTGACTCGAGGTGGAAGCTTGCTCTCAGGCCACCACCGAGGTCTTCCACGCCGCGCAGGCCCCAGCGACTGGTCATGTTGTCGCCAGAAGCAAGTTGAGTTTGCGACCCGGCAGATCCGTTCTTCACCGAACGCACCGCAGCGTCGACAACGCCAAACAGCGTTACAGAGGATTGGGCGCTTGCGACGGTGGACACAGCTGCCAGCGCAGCGAGCGTCAGCATTTTCCTGTTCATATTGATTGCTCCTAGTTTGGGTTTGGTACGCACCTCCAACTGCTCTCGTCGCAGCCACTGGCTGCAAGAAAACTTGGTGCGATACGTAGGCTATGGGCACAACAATGAATGAAGCAGGTCGGCGCCGAGTTGCAGAAAAAATCGCAAGTGATTTCTCCTACAGGAGGCGCCATCTGTATGCTGGCGTCCACGGGCTCGCCGCACTCGCGCTCATCACGGCCACGAAATCTATGGACGGGAGTGCAGCGCTCTAGCCATAAAAGATGTCAAGGCGGCACACGTTCTTGAGGCGGAGAGTTCCGTTGAAGGCCGGAGCAATCAGGTGTGCGCAGCTCAAGCTGAAGGCTCGCGTTTGAAAGAGAAGCGCCTTTAGGCATCGCATCGGAGAACAGGCGCGAACTCCGAAGGAGAGCAATGGTCCGGTACTCCCGAGGGGCTTCAGGTTGTACTACTGATAGTCAAGTCAGTCGATGAGTGGCGACGAGTGCGCCATACCGTGCTTCTTCGAACAACGCTTGATTCGCCCCGCAGAGTCAGCGTATCCGCGAGACGTCTCCACCTCGACTCAGCGATGCCATTGACGTTGATATGCCCATTGGGCGTATCGAGCATGCGCTTGTGCGGTCTCCACCAGTCCTGGGTCGCCTTCCGGCAAATCACTCAACACCCCTTTGGCGTAGCGCATGACCCTGGCGGGACGGTCTGGCTGCAAAACTGCCAGACGGTCGCCCTCCATGTATGCCTGAATCTTGTCGAACTGGAGAATGGCTCGACCCACTCGCGCGCGTTGAGCTGGGTCACTCATATCCCGGCCCATCCAGGGACTCTCCCCGCTCAGACCCATCAACGACACCAGGGTCGGTGCAAGGTCTATCTGACTTGCGATGGACGCGATGCGTTCCGGCGAGCGAATCGCGCCTCCAAGAATGAGACCTGGGATGTGAAAGCGTTCGACCGGTATCACGGACGGTCCATACACTCTCGAGTTGTGGTCAGCCACCACGAGGAAAAGTGTGTTTTGCCAGTACTCAGAAGACTTGGCCTTCTCGAAGAAGCGTCCAAGTGCATGGTCCGCATACTTCACAGCGTTGTTGACCGTGCTTCTTGGTTGCTCATACAAGTCGAAGTTGCCGTCCGGAAACTCGAATGGCGAGTGATTTGAGGAGCTGAGCACCAGACCGAAGAATGGCTTGTCCTTAGGCTGCTGAGTGAATTGCTGGTGAGCGAGTTCGAACAGGTCACCATCGGATGCGCCCCAAGTACCTATGAACGCGCTCTTCGGCATGTCCTTTTGCTCCACTACACGGTCAAAACCGTTGCCCATGAAGTAGCTTCGCATATTGTCAAAATGCGACTCGCCACCGTAGAAGAACGTCGACGTGTAGCCATGCGGCTTCAAGAATCCGGCCAGGGTAAAGAAGTCACGTTGGGACTTTGCCAACTTCACGGTGCTTACTGCAGCCGTCGGTGGGAAGCCAGCCACCACTGCTTCAATCCCCCGCACTGAGCGAGTTCCTGTTGCGTAAAGGTTTTCAAACCAAATGCCCTCATCCGCTAGGCGGTCAAGGTTGGGAGTGAGGGGAAGACCTCCAAGCCGCCCTACGAACTCGGCACCGAGGCTCTCCTCCAGGATAAGCACAAGGTTTAATGGCCTCGCTCGCGGCTGCAAGCTCGCTATCTGATGGCGCAAGGGCACCGAAGGGTCTCGAAATGCAGTCGAGGGAAGGCCTGTTTCACGGCGAACGATTTCTATGACCTTTGACTCGGGAATCTCCGCATACGTGATGCCACCTTCTTCAGCCTTTCTTGACTGATAAATCGCATAACTGACTGTGTAAAGGGAGCTCAGTGGAAGCTCGTTGACTAGGTGGTCGGTCGTCACTGCAGCACTCGCAGGGTTGGCCGCTCGGTGGCCGAGGGCTCCCCGAGCGCTTACCGCCAACACTGCAAAGAGCAAGACCGAGAGCAACGGCGCTTGCCATAGACGCAGCTGAGCGGAGGCACGTACGGGTTTGCTCATCCGCCAGTAAACCAATGCCAGAAGGGGGAGAAGGACTGCGGTGAAAAGCAGGTGTGGCCAATAGTCCTTTAAGAGCGTACCACCCACTTCCTTTCCATAGCCGAGGTACTCGACAAAAAGGTAGTTGGGGCGGCTGTCGTACTGACCAATGAAGGCTGGTGTGGCCAGCTCCATGAAAGCCACCAGCAGCACTGCCACTCCGCCGTAGCAGCGCAGAAAGGTCGACCACCAAAGACGGCTGCCACGATACAGCGCCATCCAAGGTGTTGCAGCTGCGGGAAACACCCAAATCATGCCAACAAGAACCAGGTCGAATCGGAGACCCTCAAGCAGGAGGTGCTCCCACGCGTCAGCCTCCGAAATACGACTCGCCTGCCAGAATGACATGGCGAAACGGGATACCCACAGCATGGCCAGCATGCATGCCATGGGAATGAGCAACGGTCGCAACACGACCATGAGGCTTTGCAAAGTTGAATGTGCTTCCAACTCGCGATGACTCGTCAGAGCGCTCCCTAGCCGACGGCTAGAAGCGGTACTTGCCTTTAAATTAGATTGAGATTTCTTCGAATTCCAAAGCGGCATGCTGGCCTCATCGCATAGTCGGACTCTGCGACGCCCTCAAGCTCAACACCGTCTTCCGTAGCCACGAAAGCACAAATGAAGTGGTTAAGAAGAAGGTCGTGTTCGCAGGGGGAGGCGACGTAGAGCAAACGGCCACTCACGGCGAGTCATCTCGCGCAAGGCAAGTCCGTTCTTCAACGGACGTGGTACATCCTGGCGTCACCGCTCGAAGGTGCGCAACGTCGCGAGAGGAATCTACTGAGGAACAAGTTTCTAGATGCTTGCGTCTTGGTTAAAACGAAGTCACCTTGTCGTTAGAAATCTGCACCTGCATAACGCGGTAGTCAGCGTCACAAGAATCTCGACAGAGATCTTGACGACGGCAAGGTATGAGCTGCAGCGGGACATTGATGCTCAGACCAACACGACGCGCGTCACGTAACAGCCTCGTGACGCATGCGTAATGAGCACGCCACAGTTTGGAAACCACCTCGTAGATAGATTTCCCGGTGAACGGTCACAAGTGTGCGCAATGGTGCGACATGAGACGCGAGACCATCTAACCGCACGGGAAAGAATGCGACGACAAGACGTACAGCTGCTGACACTTGCGAAGCAAGGCGACCGCGATGCTCTTTGCGAACTCGGGCAACGCTACTTGCTGGGTACTGACGGGTTTTCGCAGTACATCGACCTTGGGCTCAAGTACCTTTCGCATCCCTCTTTAGCGGACTCGGAGCTGTCGGCAAGAATCATCGCTGACGCGCTGCCGCTGAGCGAACTGGTTCGACGGAGTCTTGTGGTTGTGCTTGCATCAGCAGCAAACGGTGGTGCAACTTCCGCGCGCCTCAAGCTAGGCTTTTGGCGCGCGCTGACGCATAGAGAGGTGGATTCCGCTCACCGTCTGTGGCGCCAAGCGAGCGCAGACGGATGCCAACATGCGGCAGCAGCAATGAACGCGCTATCGGGCGGCAAAGATGACTCAATGAAGGTCGCCATGTCCACACTTGCCTCTCTCCCTGAGATAGACGCTAGTGGAACGATGACTCAAGCACTGTCGTCGGCTGTAAAGAGTGGCGACCTGGATATTGCTGCTCGTGTCATGGAATACGCGGTTTCAATGGAAGTGGAACAAACCCCGGAACTCTGTGATGCTGTGTGCATTGCGCTGGTCGCAACCCAAAACCAGCGCATGACGTTGCCGCAGATGGATAGTGGTCGACTGCAGTCGATGCTGGAAGACTGCGTGAAGCGGGGCAACTCATCTGCCGCCTTGGTCTTGGGTCGCGCCCTATGCGGCATCGATTCGGTGTTTGCGTGGTCCGCCAGTTTGACCCCAAAGCGGAACGTCCGTGGCGGAACAGCTCTGCTCTTTCGCGCGGCAGACGCTGGGATTGAGGAGGCGTGGTTGCTCCTCTATCGGGTACATGCGTATGGCCAGGGGTCAGTCGCCAATCCACAAGCTGCCAGGTTCTTCCTGGAGAAGGCTGCTTCAAGTGGGGACCCCTGCGCGCAACGTCAACTGGGAGCATCGATATTGAAATCGGCGCTCGACATCGAGGCGTTTGAGGCTGGCATGCATTGGATGACGCTGGCAGCGAACCAAGGTGATGCGATTGCCCGGAAGCTCTTGGGCACATTCGTGCTTCCGATTCGTGGCGAAAAGCAGAGGGCGTTCGAGGCGATAGACACAATCGCTCGTCTGGATCCCGGTGTAGCTCATCGTCTCCGCATTGCGAGAGACTTTGGGTTGACTCGGACAGAGGCCATATGCGTCGACGTTGCCTCAGGCTCGAGACCTTGGGGATTCGTTGTCTCCAAAGATGCCGCTGATGAAAGACTGAGGTCTCGCTTCAGTCGCGCGATTCCAGCTCTTGAAGCAAGGTTTTTAGACCATGTTCGTGAGGCTGCCGAGTTCTTCAGGCAAACCGGCGAAAGCGGCTCAGTCACGCGGGGTGACCGACGACTAAGAGAACACAGGCTCAAATACGTCCTTGAACTGTGTGACTTCGACGAGTCACTCTTCTTCGCACAGGTTCCGACCGCCACTATCGCAACACTTCGGCAAGGGGCGAGTTGGGCGCACAGTGTTAAGAAAACACTGCGCACTGCATTGGCCAACTAAGCCGTTCACGGGTCGTCGCGACGGTTGTCCGATAGCAGCAATTACAGGATTGAGCAGGAACTCGTCTCTCCGCCCCTAACTCCGATTCACGACAGCGCGTGCTATCCATCGTTTACGGCACGCGCGAGATTTTCACCGCCGTCAATTTGACGTGCTGCATCGGCAAGCAAACTTCGCATGCGCTTCCCCTGAAGCAAGTTGGCGTATGAATCGACCGGGTATTCCCAGCGAACATAGACACTCGCCACCGCCATCCTAAGCCGCAATCCGTAGTCCCAAGCCCGAATCCAACCGATATCCGGCAAACACGGCGTAAGTATGTTCATGGCTCTCCATGGCAGTCGAGACTTCATAACCAGCTCATGTACTTTGGCGAGATATCGCTCTAGCAGAGAGCGACCGCCCTCGCGACCGCTCACGAGAGCGAGCCCAATGAAGAAGGCTTCCAGCATCTCGAGCTTTTCTTCAGACAAGTCCTCACGAGGATCATTGTCGAGCGCAGCGCACCAAGGCTCCGCACCTGCAGCAATCACGGAGTCGCTCAGCCAGCCGAGTCTTTCCGCAAACTCGTAAAGCGTGCTCAATCGCCCGATGCGTTCCATCACTTTCGACTCAAGCAGAACACGTGGATTCCGAACAAGTCCTCGCACCCATGCAGGACTGACTGAGGCCTCCCCCCCTTTTAGTGCGCCCACGATTTCATGCGCAACCACCTCAGGGAAGCGACCGAGCAGGACATCCACAAGTCCGGAATCGTCTCTCGGCAAAAGGTACGGAAGTAGCTCAAGAACGCTTAGGTGATTTTCCGGTATGAATTTCAGAAGTCCCGCCAACTGGTCGCTGTCGAGGCGGAGTGCCGATTCGGAGACCAACAGTTCAGGTCGAGCTTTAATCATCCGCTCGCGAACCTTCGGATGGGACTCCGTAAGATTCCAGAACTCTTCCGAAGTAATGGACTCAGAAATTGCACTAAAGACGGACTGTCCGAGCTCATCCTTCGAGCGCGCTGTCTTCTCCGCGAGATGTAGTAGCTCTTGGGGCCTTTCACGCCACGTCGAAGTGAGCCGAGCAATCCCCTGAGGCGATGGCTTGGGAAGGCTCTCCACCCCCTTATATGTAAGAACGACCCAAAGTACGTCCAACTGTGCTTGTGGTACCACCACCCCATCAATAATGTCTTGCTTCAGCAAAAGCGCATCGTTGCTGTCGGGAAAGGCTTCGTTCACGAGCTTCAAAAGCTTTGAGCCGCTCCCCGGCATCCCTTCTCTGTTCATCATTTCAATCGCTACCAACGGTCGGAATGAGCCTCGCTGACGCCTAACATCATTTCCATAGCGCCAAAGGAAGTTGCGAAGGAAACCCGACTCGCCTTGATAGATGTCATCCACCACCGCGTTCACCCAGTCTTCGTCGGGCTGCGACTTGAACGCGTCATCGAGCCCTAGCGTCAGAGTTACATCCATGCGGCTTCCTGTAGATAAACGCGGATGGCGCGAAACGGCAGTCTGGAAGCGAAAGTTCCTCCTCAATCTCGGCCACTGCTGCGACCAAAGAGCGAATAGCGGGGCGTCGGCCTCATCAGGCGCCTGAACTGGCACAGACGAACTTCCTGACCCATACAGTGCCGAGATGAGACCCCGTAGGACGCGGTTGTCATGGGGGTTGACCGATGGCCAGTAGCGTCCGTAGCTTGAATCAAGGAAGAGTTGCGAGGAGTATCGTTCTTGGTCATAGGCGCCGCCAGGACGGGAGAACACTGCTGACAGTTGCGCAAGATTTGTGAGGCTCTCTAGCAAGGACGGCTCGAGAAGTAGCACTTGAGTCCACACACAGCCGGGTCGAGGCATCTCCGGTGCTGGCCAAGTGCGCATGAGTGCATAACGCCCAATCTTCGGGGCCGGAACACCAGTCCAGTATCCATCCGAACCCCGAAGCATGGCGCCAGGTGCAAGGTCACTCAGCTCGGTCAGATCTGCAAGCTCCTCTCCCAAAGACATAGAAGTACTGAGCAGTCGGTGACCGTCACTGTACCCAAAGAGGCATTGATCTATGTACATTTAAGCGAGCTCAATCTTGTGACATGAGCCACACAAGCGGCATCGACAAGTCGCTTCCGTCGCCATCAGGCCCGACAACTCGTATCCTGTTGCTAGCCACCTGTTGGGATGCCCTCTCCACGGCAACTGAGTCATCGAGTGCTACGCCTTGGGCGGAGATTCCATACAACCTTGAGCGGAACGATGCTTCGTTGGTCCTTAGGAACTGACTCACCAGCGGCATCCGTGTCTGCAGCCACTGTTCTGGCGTCTGCCCAGACCCCTCAGTAACGTCCCACGCTGAAATGATAAGTGCCAGTCGCCTTTGACGCGCAGTGAACGGGGGCCTCAACAGGTCGCTTAGGATTTGAACCACTCGCACTTGAGTAGAGACCATGCTGGGTTTCCACTCCGGAACTGCCACCGCTGTCTCCGATACTTTGGAAGTATCTTGAGTCTCCGCGTCTGATGACTCATCTTGACGTGGCATCGCCGCATTCAACTCAACGATGGAGAGAGGCTCGGGCTTAAGGTTCGCGCTGATGAAGAACAAAATCCCGTCATCATCTACAGAGGACGCTACAAACTCTGGACGGCACCTTCGCGCCTCTACTTGGGCGTCAAATGTTTCGCCTGCCAAGTCTGGGAAGAATGCCGCTCCTTCACCCCCTGTTTCGTTGTCGATGAGGCGGATAGTGACGTCGGTGTCACCGACCTGAGATGTCCTTGGAACTTTCTGGAATGTGCGCCAAGCTTGCGCAATGAGGTTCAGATAGGCCAGGTCACCTTCATACTCTTTTAGCTTAAGGCGCGAAGTTATTTCACCTGACTCGACAACATGCCAAAGTGCGGCCAGGAACGTTGTCTTGCCCGAGGCGGGAAGTCCCATGATGACGAAATTCGAGTTCATCACCCTACTCTCCGTACAAGCAGTTTGTCGAATTCATCCAGAAGGACAGGCGTCGGCGAGCCTTCCGGCTTCTCAGATGGGGCATGAGGCTGAAGCCAACTTTGAAGCAACGGAGCGAGCCCATAGGCGGCTTCCAACTCGCCCTTCGGATCACGCGCTGCGACGTGGAAGACAGAAACTTTCGCGTAGCGTCTCTCATATGCCGTGACAAATTGACTCTCGAACGCGGCAAGCACATCGCGTGCCGCCACCATTTGAGCTGAATTTAGTAGGTCCCACTTTGTAGTTACGAGCTGCAGCTCAGCGGATGGAGGAGCGGCGCCGGTGTCGCTGAATGCTCTTGCCAAGTGGCGGATAGAGGCGATGGCCTCGGTTCGACGCAACGGGTCCGCAACTCTCTCGCCGTCAAGAATGAAAACCACTTTTGCCGCCTTGCGCACCTCCAAGAGTTCCGGTGCGCCAGACGGATGGTCGCGAACATCTCGATAGGCCTCTCCAGCGCGCTCAGAAATCAGAAGGTCTGTTCGAACTAGTTCCGAGCTGCTCGATAGGGCAAGATGAAAGAACTTCAGTCCATCCTGCTTTGACGTGCGAGGCGTATCTGGGGTGTCTGCCCCCGAGTCAGCTCTGGACTCAAAGGTCTTGAGTTCAAAGCCCATGCTGCTCAAGCAATGTGTGAAGAGATAGTCGGCAAATGGTCCACGGAGATAACGCTCGTAGAGCTCTGTGACCAAGGTCGTCTTTCCACCGTTTCTTTCACCAACTATCGCTACGACCGATGCAGACCTCCATCTAAGCAAGTCATCGGCGTCTTCAACAGAAAGCAAGTTCGCGTGTGGCAGGTCAACCCAACGCCCGTCGCTGTCTGCCGTCTGACCGGAAGAGGCCGTCTCGAAAACATCTATGTCGCTATCGTCTCCATCGCGCTCTTCCGTCATAGCAGTTGCCCAAGGAGGTGTTCACGATAAAGTTGGGTGGCCAAGTCCACCGAGTCAAACTCGATGGAGGCATCTAGGCCGGTCACATCCTTGAAGCGCGAATGCCACGAACCCAGGCCGATGGTGCGTGCAAGACCGATAGCCGTGGTCACCGGGGCAATTCTTTCCGGCACTTTCGCTGGCGCTGTAAGGTCGAAGCGATTGAGATCCTCTCGCTCCATGCCGTCGATGGCACTCGAAAGCGCTTTGTTAGTGGCACTCTTTGGCTTCTTTGCAAGTGCGATTAGTCTCTCCAGCATAGCCGGCGCAGCTACTGGCCCCAACGGCGATACCGTGGTAAGTGCGCCAAGGTCTATTGCAGAGGAAATGGCCGCTTGGGAAAAATTTAGCTGAGAAAATGACCTTTGTAGGCTTCTGCTATGTCCACCAAAGATCCACCAAAGCATTTGGCTTTCTTCGCGCATTAGCTTCAACTGTCTGTTCAATTCGCCGAGCGCGTTAGATGCTTGACCGGCAGTAGTCTTCTGGGAGGAGGCTGCTTCACTCCTGATTTTTGTGAGTATCGCAAGCAGAGAAGGCCAATCGCTTGCAGTTATTCCGGCAATTTCCTCGGCGAATTTTGGGATGGCGGTTGGGATAACCTTTGTATCTACGCTTTTAGGTGCCCGCTGTTCAACACAGGCTGCGGCCAACGCTTCTGCGGCCTTGTGAGGGAGCGCCTTACCCTCAGTCGGTTTCCGATGATTGACTACATGACCTGCGACGATTGAGAGCAGCGCAACCGAATACTCATCATCAACCAACTGGTCCAACACCGCGCCTGCCAGTACGCGCGCTTCACGAGCGTTGCTTTGCAAGCTAAAGCTTGCATCCTCTTTTGCATACTCTTCTCGAAACCATGAAAGATCGAGACCTTCCGCGCCGTAATACAGCTCCGTCAACTGGAGCACTTGTGCCTTGTTAATCTCTTCTACAACTCGCTTGGTGGCGGCCTCTCGTACCAGAATTATTTCTCCGGTTGGAGAGAGGCCTTCAGATGCATAATAGTCTGCAAACACATGCTTTGTCATCTCTCTACCCTTTAAGAATTTTCTGCCGCACGAATCGCGTCTTCAAGAAGCTGAATTTGGCCTCGCTCGGAGGCTCGTTGGAATACACGTCGAAATCGCTCGTAATCAGGCTGACTGACATCAGTCTCCTCAACGAGGCCTAGACGCCCCGCGATTTCCCACTTCTGACTAAACGAAAGTTTGTAGAAACGTAGCCCAATATCTCGCAGCCTATTCATTGCTCCGCGCTCCTTCGGCAGTTCTCCCACATCAGAGGCGGGCACAGAGATTGAGGCGCCACCGGTCACGACCACTGCCGAGGCTTCGACCGGCGGAGAAGGAGACCACTTTTCTAGATTTACAGTGTGATCCCATACGGCTGCGTCCTGGGTCATCTTAGGTTTGAATCTCCCTGGTGCATTCTGCCAGACTCGAACGTGTGCCCTAAGGAGAAGCTTGCGATGTACGCCAGTGCCTTGGACACTGACCTCAAGGAAGTTATAGCCTGGCTCCCATCCAAGCTCTGTGCGGTCTGGATTTGCAGCGCTTGCCGTTAAGCGCATATATCCGTCCATGTCGCGCTTGATTCGGTTATTGTGAACGTGCCCAAACATTTGAATCGGAGCGACATCATTTAGGTGATCCTCCAACTCTTGAGCATTACCGAGCCACGTCAAATGGTGATGCGCTACAACAAGATTTACGACCCCTGCGTGACGTGTAATTTGATGACTCGCCTCATCAACGTAGAGGCTTCCGACTCTATCGTGTTCACTGGACACAACAACAGAATTTAGCCCCCAAAGCCTCAACGTCGAGCCGTCATTCAGCGACAAGTCCCTCACCGCGCGTGTGCGGTCTGGCGGCAAAAGGTCGCAAAAGAACTGAAGTGCAAAGGCGTTATAGTTTTGGAGGCCCTCATAGAGCAATCCAGCTGCGTTTTTGTCGCGCAGTTGCCTCGAAATCTCCGACTTCGGGTCTGCCGCTGTTTTAATTGCACCATGAATGAGTTGCACGAGGTTTTGACCTGCGCGCTCGCGGACAACATCATGGTTACCAGGGCAAACAAACACGCAACTCATTTTTGCTCCGCACGCTGCGCAGAGTTCACTTAACCACGTGGTAGCGAACTTGAACTCTTCTGGGTCGCCCGCATACGCTATGTCTCCTGAGATGATAATGACGTCAGGCGTGCCTAGCGCCTTGCACTGCTCGGCTACATCACGGACCAATTCATTTCGTAGATGGAAATTTGGATCTTGTGCAGTTCCTACTTCGGCTTTTTTGAAATGTATGTCCGATAGGTGCAAAATTAGCAAGACGCCTCCTTAACTGCAGAATAATTGCTCTGTGCTCGTCACCCTTTGGGTGACACATATGCCCGCTGGATAAAGGCGCTCGCAAAGAGCGCGGTACACAGAGGCAAGAAAATTCTATCCTCCCAGCCAATGATTTCGGACGCTACTCGCCAGCGGATACCCTTGGGCGGTCTATGGCTAGTGCCAACTTACAAGGAGCAGTCTGTACTGAAGGACCCGGCCTCAAACGGCCGGGCAGTTGTGACGTCACAATCATCCAATGAGTGTTTACTCTGCGTCGATAGCTTCAGGTGACCTTTCCGTACACGCGAAAAGAGGGGGGCCTAACAAAGGAAAATGCAGCGTGTCGCGCGCTGTTGGAAGCCTCTGTCGCGCTCTTGCACTCTAATGTGCCCCCAGACACCAATGTCAATAAGGGTGATGCTGTTTCAGCACTTGGAGTGCGGTCGTCAGACTGTTTATAAGCAAAGAGCAAGGTGTCAACGTGAGCACTACCCTAGACTATGCCAAGCTATCTAAACACGTTCTCAATATGCTTGAGCACTATCGCAGGACCTTGAATCAGATGCGCGCGCTGGATCCTCGAGCGCCGGAGTATGAGAGCCTAGCCAAGCGCTCAAGGAATCTTGCTAGCGGACTTGAACTCCAGGGAGTGCACACCAACGCGCTCTTGCACGACCGACATTGGGCGTTAGTAGAGGTGCCGGGCTCGTCCTTGAGGCCATGACCCAGGTCGGGCGAGAACGCCGGCTTCTGACGGCTTGGGCGTGGAATGATCACGTTGTATCAACGATTTTGAGAACACTCAGATTCGTTGATACAAGTTTCCGGACATCCTTGCGTGCGGCACAAGGCTACAGCTTTGGGGCGCCCTCCTTGACTCTCCCTCCCACCACGTAATACTCGAACCAGCCTAACCCCTAGATTGAGCGGACCATCAGGCGTCGCGACCGTGCACCTCTGTTCTCAGTTAACGACCGGCTGTTGCGGGCTGACGACAGCATCCGAGTTAAGAGAAAGGATTGTTTACATCGATGGACAATTTTCTCGATTCGATTGTTGTGCGGGTTGCTCACCCGTATCCTCCTTCCATGGCACACAAATACATGGAGAAGCCCGATGAACAAGCATGGGCGCGACGCAGTAACCAAGCAACGGTCGCCGGCGCTGAAGCCTTCGGCAGGCTGGTCAGCTTTGCCGAGCTCTCCGACACAGGACAAGGTCGCACCGCATCGCGATTCGTTGCGGCAGTCATCGGCGCACGTCCGTATGACATGCACGACCTGCGGGCCGTGGATATCGCGATTTCCGACGACATGCTGATTTGCCTGGACGCGTTGCGTTGGAAACAAGTCGCACTTACTGACCTCGTGCCTGATGGTAGGGCGCGTTGCATTGCGCTTTGCAAGGCAAAAGGTCTTATCGGAGAAGCTTGAGGAGCTGTCTGATTGCATGAGACCTTCCCAGCTTCACCGGCCTGCATCGAAACCATAGCCTCCGATAAGTTTTGCAGAGGAGGAGCGAGGGCATGGCCTGTGCCTCTACCCACTGCAGGCATGTCAAAAAACGAAACCGCTTGTTCGAAAACGCCATCGTCTCGCCCTTTGGTGTTCCTGGACCTTGACGACGTCCTATGTCTTAACTCCCCGTACGGTGGCTATGACGTCGTTGTTGCACCTCGCCCGGAGGACCTTTGGGTAAAGTTGTTCGCGCAACGCGCAGTCAACATCTTGTTGGCGGCCATTGAAGAGTATCGCCCGCGCGTTGTGTTGACGACCAGCTGGCTGCGATTGCTTGATAGGCAAAGTTTCCAGGGTGTCTTTCAAGCAACGGGGCTCGGACAACTGGCCGATTGCTTACATGAGCACTGGGACGCTCCTCAGAACAGTGGAGAAACACGGCTAGAAGCTATTGAGCGCTGGCTCCTCAGACATCACCGAGGCGAGCCATTCGTGGTCCTGGACGACACGTTGTCAGGAACAGGATTGGCAGGCTCCCGAATCGACCTTATGGGACGCCTGGTATTGTGCGAGGTCAACGTCGGGTTGCACGCTGGTCACGTTGCGGCTATCCATCGGGCTCTGCAGGGGAGCTGACTCCCGACGGATTTCACCGCGCTCAAACGTGTAGGGCAGCGAATCTGACTTTGTTCAGGGCACCAAGACACAAAGAAGAAGGCGGTGCACTTACGCACACCGCCTTGTTTCGCGACTCTGTGGCTTGACTCACGCCTGACTACAGAGCCTTCTTGCGCTCTTTCAGGAATGCGTCCACCTTGGGCGCATGGACCTTGACAGTGACCGTACTCACGACTCCGCTCGTTGAAACGTCCGGCGTCTCGAACTTGTCTTCACTCGCTCGCCTCTGCATTTGCACGTGAACCGCTTGTGCGGGTGAAGCCTTCAACGCCCCTGATTTGCCAACAATCAACTGTTTCATTCCATCACTCCGCGTCTACCTGCGTGAGCCGCTTAAGCGACCACATGTCTAGCGAGGGCACATGAAAAGTCAACATACAACACTCGCCCGATTCCTCGCCCGATTCCTCGCACGAATCATACGCACCGAGGTCGATAGCGCAGCAAGTTGGCAAGAAACTGTCAATTGACAGTGGCCCGTCAAATTCGGGCAAATCAGTCGGCAGAGCTTCTGTTGACTTCAGTATCACGCACCTCGCCCGCACCAAAACAATCGCGCCCAGAGCAGGTGAGAGTCGCCGACTGCAGATGCAGCCTCTGCTTGGCATGGTTGAGGAGAGCAGAGCTTCCTTTTTGAGTATCGCCCAGTGGACTGGGATGTTCCGTCGAAACCGCTGGCAAAAGTAAAGGCTTTCAGCTTGTCGAGTGACTCAAGGCTAAACCCCATTCGCTGAACCGCTGCACGGGAGGTTTGAACCGTGCGACTTCGCATGACCGACCCGTGCGGAGTAGGTTTTGCGACAGTCGGTTTCTGCACCTCTGCGGGTGCTTGAGTTCTTTGCAGGTGTAGGTGGCTTCCGTGGTGGCCTGGAAGGCTTTCCTCGTCTTGACGAGGCAAGGTCTGGGCAGCGGCAGTATCAAGTAGTCTGGTCCAATCAGTTTGAGCCGGCCACCAAGCGGCAGCACGCCTCGGAGGTGTACGCCGCACGTTGGGGTTCTGAAGGTCACTCCAATGAGGACATCAACCAAGTGCTTGCAAGCGCAGAGAAATTTTCGCAGGTGCTCGCCACCAATGCGGACGTTCTCGTGGGAGGCTTTCCTTGCCAAGACTACTCCGTTGCGAAGTCTGCAAGCACTGCCGCCGGAATCGAGGGCAAGAAGGGAGTGCTTTGGTGGGCAATCCACGAGACTCTTCGACGGCACTTGGAGGCTGGACAGCCCATCAAGCATGTCATCCTGGAGAACGTGGACCGACTGCTGAACAGCCCCACTGCTTGTCGTGGCCGAGATTTCGCCATTATTCTGGCCTCCCTCGGGCAACTGGGGTACGCCGTCGAGTGGCAGGTCGTCAACGCCGCAGACTACGGCTTTCCACAGCGCCGCCGCCGGGTTTTCATCGTGGCGCATCACAACAGCACCGGCGTGTACAAGGCTATCGCGGAAGCCAATGTTGACAGCTCCTCGTTTCAGCTGGGTGAGCACGTGCCCCGGGACCTTGCCGAGAGCGTGCTCAAGGCCGCTCTACCGTGGAAGGCGAAAGGTGCAATGACAGCATTTCGTCTGCCTGCTGACCCTCTTGAAGCTCAGGCCTGCTACACCAGCCTCGGAAGCGGGAATAGCCGATTTTTGACATCGGGGGTGTACATCAAAGGCGACGTGGCGACTTTGGAGACGAGTGCTCTGATGTCTGATGCTACGAGCGACCAGTGCGCGCACGCTCCTCTCAACCTGGGCGACGTGGTGAAGGCCACTGACGAAAATCGCATACCTGCTGAGTACTTCATCGCACCTGAGGAGATTGACAAGTGGTCCTTTCTCAAAGGCGGAAAGTCTCTAAAGCGCACGTCACGAACCGGCCATGAGTACACGTACTCCGAAGGTGCAATGTCTTTCCCTGACCCCTTGAACAGGCCGGCGCGGACAATCATCACTGCGGAAGGCGGTAGCGCCGCGTCGCGATTCAAGCATGTTGTTCATGCAAGTGATGGCCGACTCCGTCGACTCCTACCCGAAGAGCTCGAAGCCCTCAACGGATTCCCACGAGGATTTACTGCGCATGAAGGCGTCTCAGACACCAAGCGCGCATTTTTTATGGGCAACGCTTTGGTGACAGGCGTCGTACAAAGAATCGGAGCTTCACTCGCAGCAGCCAGATGTGAACGAGAGGATTGAGAATGTTGGCCCGTCTGCATGAGCAGCTGGCCCTCCTGCTTAACCGATAGCACGTAGCTCCGAAGGACGCATTCCCGGTTGCACTCGAAAATTTAAGAGAGGTTCCTAGACGACTTGCAGCACACGCTTCTTGCTGCAGACTTTTTCAAGGAACCTCTTATGAACAACCAGAACTCACAGACCGTACTCACATTCGACATCGAACGATTTGTCAGTCGAGTGTCACTTCTGAATCCTCAGAAGTTGGATAAACCGACTCGTCGCGGTTTGACCGTGGCACCTCGCCTGCCCATTCTGGATATCCATCTTGATGAGCCTGTTCGACCTCCACGGTTTCGCATTTCTCTTATGGCAATAGACAAGTGCGACCTTCTGTTCTTCGACGTGGAGATGGGCGACAACTACTACTGCAACGTTGCCAATCCCGCCGACCCCGCTGTGTACCAAGCAATGCAGCAGTGGGATACGGCAGGGTTCATGAGAGTCCGCCTGAAAGGCTCCGACGGCTTCAACCAAATCGGACGTGACGCATTCACTCTGGAGCCGATTCTGGAGAAGGCTTTCAAGGACACACAAGGTGCGAGAAATCATCTTGATGATGTTCAAGACCGATTTCGGACACTGCTTCAACCAGGTGTTATGGAGTCGTTCGTAGCGATGCGAACGATGAGGCAGTACAAGAGCGTGCGAGCGGGCTTTCTCACAACTCAGTATTCCCACCCAGGTCTACCTGAGGCCTCCAGGAATTGAGAGGCGAGCCACAGCCGCAGGCCACCTAGAAATTCTTCCCACGGACGCAAGACTACGGAGAAGTCATGGAATCGCCACATCGGAAGTAAGGTAGTCGTAGGCGATGACAGGCATACGGTCTTGTGCGTAAGTCTTTAGAAGATTGAAATTTCACCCAAGGGAGGCGCCACGCCTCCCCTTTTGTTTGTGCTTAGCCCAGACCCTGCGCAAAGTGACGCAAGAGAGTGAAGGGATAAATGCGGTTGCTCTACTGGGATGTCAGCTCGCTGGCATCAATTCACCACTACTGCAGAGCATCACAAAAATGAACACGACAGCATCAAAAGCCCCCGTCGAACAACTAAGCGCGACCATTGCTACCAGTGAAATCCCCGGCCTCTCTCGCATCCGTTCACTAACCCGGGGTGCCCTTACGAAACAATGGCCAACTCGCCATCTCACGCTGTGCCCGCCTGCGCACGGAGCACTCGTCGCAAGCGACACGTTGGACGCTCCTACTCTCTTTAACGGCCACCAGGGGGCGGCCTTGGTGCTATTTCTTCCAGGCGACTTTGAGGCACATCTGCAAACCCTTTCTTCAGCCCAACTTCAGCTCCGCACACATGAGATTGTCGGATTTCGAAAGCGCGAGGTTTACCTTTCTTTGTCCCTTCCCCCGCATGGCGCGGCTTTGCCAATGACCGTGTGGGTTCGGGCGAAAGACGTACTCGGCGAGACGCTCAACGCTAAGGCGAGGCCCCAAAACTTTCACTTGCCCGTCCTCATGGTCGCAGGCTCAAAGGCTGTTTCCAGTCATTGGACCTTTGACATGAAGCGCCTGGACCGCGTTGATGCCGCTATCCAAAGCGCTGACAACTGGGCGTACGAGACGCGCGACGAGCAATGGAATCGCGCCCAGTCAAAAGCAGAAAAGTATGGCGAGCGACCTTGGCTTTTTATGCGCTACGACGTAACGCACAGCCTTCGGCGATTTGCAGTGAACTGGGCGCCTGTGTGCACGCTTCACGGCGGCATCGCAGTGGAGTACCCGCTCGACTAGGGAGTAGTCGGGCATCTCCACCTACCGCCAAAAGGAGAAGTCTAGTCAATTGGCTAGTCCAACTAGCCAATTTTCTAGGCTTCCTTAAGGCGTCTCGCTCGTTGACTTCCTTTGCGAGGAGCGGCAGTCTGGGTGAAACATGACCAACTTAACAAGTAACAACGAATTGAGCTCAGAGGAAATCCGTGACATGTGCGCCTCGTTCTCATTTCAGACGGAACGTAGGGTTTATGGAGACCGACTGCCTAGACACGTATTGGAAACGTTGGCCGAATTTGAAGACGTGGACGCTTCCCCAGAGGCTATCGAAGACCGGCGCTCCAACAGGCGGTCATCGCTGCTTTCGATGCTCAACGTGGGCTGTGGCTGTCGGATTCTGGCAACGAAACCTTCGGCTATTGAGGGAGAGAAAATGAAGCTGACTAGCCAGATCTCTAGAACGCTAGTCGACGTTCGAAGTTGCATCAGCTCTACAGCAGAGAGTCGAGTGCATTTGTCGATGTCGAATGTAGGCGACGTTCTCTACCCCGCGCTTGGCGAGGTCGGTGCGTTTCCACGCAGTGCTCAGCGGAGCGTCCGACAAGAACCGACCAGCAACTCTGCAGGTCGGAAGAGATGATGGTGAAAGTGGTCGATGAGCTTGTAAACATCGTGGATGCACTTCCCGTCGGCGAGGTCGTTGCCGTCGTGGTGCGCGCGAGAGTCCCGGTCGTCGGCACGGGACTCCATGTGGACGTACCCGCCGTCCTCACAAACAGAGGAGTTATTCAGCCGTTGTTGGATTTCTGCTGCGACAACAAAGAGAAGCGCAGCCTTGATTGGTTGAAAAAACTTTGCAGCGCTTGCGTACTATTCATCGAGTTTGCCGCAGCGAATCGAAGCATGAGCGACATCTCCTTGCTGAAGAGCTTTGGAAACCGACTGCTAACAGGGACCTTTGATGGTTCGCTTGGAGTGGACCCTTCTGGGCTGTGCTGGACACCCATTAGTCGTCCTACTGTGCGAAGGATGCTCTCCCAGCTCTTGACATTCTTTAATGAGTTCGAAGAGCTGCGAAAGAAGTTGCAAGCCCCTACAACGCCGTTCGACCAACTCGTGGACCGAGCCGCGTATGCGACTGCCCGCGAGCATGCGTTTCTTGGTCATACGTGGCCGATTGATCCAGAGCAAACTGAAGTGGAGCCTAGCGGCGCGGTAAGAACGTCCGCGTATATGCCAAAACCTCTCGGTGGACGAAGGGGGGAACCAGCGGGCTTTCCGGAGGACAGGTTCATGGACCTGCTTCTCAAGGGCTGGTGCGTTGGCGGACGGTACTCGTTTAGAGACATGCTCATAACCTTGCTTCTGGATGCCGGAGGAGTGAGGCCATCCGAGCCCTTCCACATGTACGTCACGGACGTCCACGAAGACGGCGAAGACCATGACATGCCTGTTGTGCTAATGCACCATCCTCTCGAAGGAGCCGCGCCAGAAGACTGGGTAAATGGCTTTGGAGAGCTCGAGACAGGCAATAGGCGGACCTACTTAAAGATGCGCTGGGGGATAGAGCCGCGCACGCTGCAGCTTGGCAGTAAGCATGCCGGATGGAAGGGCGCAGCGCTCTCTAAAGAATATGGAACTCTTGCCTTTCGCGTCTATTGGTTCGTGCCACAGATGGGTCGTCTGTTTATGAAGATCTGGAAGCGATATCTCGTTGACCTGGTGTCGATTCCTAGAAATCACCCCTTTGCCTTTGCCAACATGTTGCGTGGTCATGTTGGAGAGGAATACAAGATGTCGGCATTCCGTCAAGCTCACGCAGCCGCAGTCCGGCGCATCGGTCTAACGCCTTCTATGTCTGATGGGACCCACCGTCATGGACATCGGCATGCATACGGACGACGGCTCGCTGCGGCGGGTGTCCCAGGGGATGACATCCAGCATTACATGCATCACCGCTCCTACGGAAGCCATGAGGTCTACACGCGTGCTAAGGAGGCCGAGGTCCTCAAGTCGTTGGACGCAGCCGCTGCTCGCCTGTCTAGCACGGCGGAAGCCCGAAAATGGGACTCGTTCGTCGATGAGGTTGAGTACCGCTTGCAGCGGATGTAGTCGCGACCCAACGGACGCTGCGGACCATGACGAAAATATCTGAACATCGAGGTAGGGGCGTTCCTCGCTCTGACTTCGAGAAGAAGACGGCTATATCCAGGGCTGACGTGGTTGGAGTCGTTCAGGCGGCGCGAGAGCTCGGAATTCCCGAACCGACATTGAGAGGTTGGAGGAGGACCCTGCCGGAGGCCAATGCGGACAAAGTCCGTCGCACTCAATATGACAACAAGACTCGCTCCAAGACGGTGGCCCTTGCTCAAAAGTTCGGGGCTAGAGAGGCCGCCGAGAAGACAGGGATTCCCTATCAAACGCTCATTCGTTGGGTGAGCAAACCCGACAATAGGAGGACGGTCAACACCTACTCAGAAGACTTCCGGAAGCAGGCGGTGGCTAGAGCGAGGTCTACTTCAACCAAGCAAGCGGCGCAAGAACTGAAGATTAGCAAGAGTACGCTGGGCTCTTGGATTCGAGAAAGCCAGCCAATTCAGAGCCGCGTCACCAGGCGAAGTTTCACTAAAGAGCAGGTTGCCGAGGCAGTAGCTCTAGCAGGTCGTATAGGGGTGATTCTGGCCGCTGAACAACTGGGGATATCCGAGGGCAGCGTGCGCCATTGGCAGGCCAAAGTACAACTTGGCCCTGTTAGTGGCAGAGTGGTTAAGTCGGTCAAGAGGACTTCCAAGTCCTACTCTGCAGCAAGTAAGAAGGCAGCACTGCACGTAGTTGAGACCGAGGGGTATCTGGCCGCGTCGCGTTTGCACGATGTTGAGCGTCCGCTACTTCGAAAATGGGCAAAGGCTGAAGGGGTTCGACCTCCACAGCAGGTTGGTCAAGGCAAAGCCTGGGATGTTCACATGCGATGGCTCACGCGGACCAACTCGCACATGGAGGGATGGCGTGTACTCGCGGAAGAATGGCTTGCCGCACACAAAGACGCCTTGCCGGCGCGTTTGACTTCTCTGACAAAGCTGTTCCAAGACTACATCCTCAAGCAGCGGCTCACGACTCAACCAGAAGAGCTTCTTTCGCGCTTCTACGAAGCTCCACCTACTGATCCGGCGTTCCCCAGCACTCGGCATGGAAAAGTCTGTCTGAACTACTCGTCCGAGTTCCTTGAGTGGGTCCTGCGAACGCACTTCAGCGAACGAGATGAGCAAGGACGCGTCCACATTGACCCATTGTTTCGAAATCCATTGACGAAAAAGTCGTTCAAAGGAGATTCTTTCGATAGTGAAAGTCGATACTCAGCGCTTCCTTACGAGTTCCTCGTCGAGTGCCGGAGAATCATTGCACAAGGTCCGAATTTCCGCGACTGGCTCTGGGCACGAACGCAACTTGGCGTTGAAGAAGGTCGACAAGGGGGTGGTCCCCCAGAGTGGTTTGAAGTGCCGTTCTCTCTAATTGACATGGAAGACCCAGATTGTGTGTGGAGGCGTCACGTTCGAAGTCGCGCGGCTGGCGGTGTGCGATATGAAATGTGGTCTCCTGTAAGGTGGGTTGCGCAGTTGATGAGGTGCAATCTTCCGACGCGAACACTTCAGGTGAGGCTCCTAGACTCAGGAGAATCTGATACCTGGCGATACAACCTCGTCAACGGCGCAGGCGAGTGGACGCTCAATACCACCCACCTGCGTCGAGGCACACAGGGCAAACCGCTGCAGCAAGGAGTATTTCGACGACCTGGAGCAGATTTGCTTGACCGCGATGTCAAGTTGCCCAGTGGATGGTCGAATGCGGTTGTGTACGTCAATACCAATAAAACGGCTGACGCAAAGAAGAGCGGCGCACAAAAGGGATACTCGTTTCCCTGGGTGTCTGGCAAGGGCATCGAAAACGATGTCTTCTACTGGCTTCACAAGCTTCGAAACTGGCAAGAGAAGTACAACCCGTTAGCGCACCCCACATCTTGGAAGCAGTTGGATTCTCGGCACATTCCGAGAAAGAGCGATGTTCAACTTGCTGGCTTCCCCGACACGTGCTTTCTGTTTCGACTCCCTGAAGAGCGTGGTGGGAATGCTTACTTGCCTCTCGCCGATGGCATGCTCGACCACACTTGGTTCTCGACACTTGAAGAGCTGGAGAGGCGCCTCCGACTGAAAGGCGTGAAGAACACGGACGGCTCTGCGATTCAGCTCGTTGTCTCAGAGAATCGAAGAGCAAAGCGTACGCTGTTCCCTCCACATAGCGTCCGTGTATCCATCGCCACGGCACTGGCGGATGCAGGTGCACCACTCACCGTCATCATGCGTGTGTTGGGACATAGTCGACTTGCGATGACCATCTACTACCGCAAACGCGGGCAGGTCGGAATGGCTATGCATCTTGAAGTTGCCGTCAATACCTTGGAGGCTAAAGGCGCGGCCCTCTTGACAAACTGGCTGAGGAACAATGCACACACGAAGCTGATGGAGAGTGTCATTGGGAACGATGCAGACTCCTTACTTGGCGCAATTGCTAAGAATCCGGCCGCACGCAACCCCGTAGGGTGGATGCCACTGAGCCTTGGCCTGTGTATCGCAGGAGGCAATGTGTCACCGATGGAGGGGGGCGAAAAGAACTGTGGCGGTTGCTACAACGGTGGGCCCAATCTAGGCACCGCGTCTAAGCCAAAGTATTCGCCTGTCCCCGGGGGAGCAAGGAACTGTGTCCGCTGCAGGTGGTTGGTGACAGCTGCGCACTATCTGCCAGCGCTTGTGGACCGGTGCAACTTAGCTCTTTTCCACTTCGACGAGGCGAAAAATTCACTTCTTCTCGCTGACCGCATGTACCAAGACCTCGTAGCTGAGCAGATTTCTCAGGAAGCGGTTAATGGGGCTGGACCGACGGCGGCTGAGTTGAAGAGCGCGCGTGCGAAGGTTGATGTCAGTGCTCAAAGACTCAGCGATAGGGCGGAGGACGTCGTGGCATCTATGCGTCTCATCGAGAGGTGTCGCCTGATGTTGGCCGAGAGCTCAGATGCGGCAGCAGAAAGTCGCAAGCTGCTTGCAGTGGGTAGTAAGTCGGACATCGAAGTTGCATTGCGAGACGTTGGTTCTGAGTTCGAGCAACTGGACCTCGTGTGCGAGTCGTTGGAAATCTATCCTGAGGCTCAGGCGCCAACCGCAATCTTGCGTCGCTCTCAGTTGATGGATGCGGCACTTGCCTTGGAGGGGGCTCAACCCATCTTCTTCACGCTGAATGCCGAAGACCAACTTAGGCTTGGCAATCGATTTATCCAACAAATGGCTCACGCCTGCAATCCTGCCAATCCAGCTCTTGGTCGTAGGAAGGTCGTTGAAATTGTCGACGCCCGAAAGTGCCTTTCAACCCATCTTCATTTGGATGTGAAGTCCCTCATTCCACAGACGCCGCCTCCTTACGTAGCGAAAAACATTGCCCTTCAGTAGATGGAAAAAGTACATCCTCAGGTGGTTCTTGAAGAGTTGCTCGCAGCTACTCATCGACCCGAACGGCAAGCCGTTCTGCGCAAGCTCCATGCGATATGCGAAGGACAGGCCAAAGGCTCTGTCCAAGACCTTAGCGTCGCCACAATCGGCAAGATGGCGGAGGCGATGCAGGTACTAAAGAAGAAGACGCTATCGAATAAAAGTTCGGCGCCTCTTGTGACCTTGATAGAGGCTTGGGCAAACTTCGTTGGGCGAGACAAGGTGAGTCCGCCCGACGTGGCGCGCTCTGCTATTCAAAGCAGGCTCACTTCAATTCCAGACCCTGCGCTGCGCTTCTTGGTTCAGTCAGGTCTGGCAGAAAGAGACAAACTACAAAATCAGTTGAACCTCCTTAAAGCTGCAACGACGCTGTATGTAGACAGAGGTCAGGACGCTAGAGGAGGGGGTCACGCGGAGAGCCTGAGCAATCGTGCACTAGCTGGCTCAGAGCTTTCCGCGCTCATGCAAGTTCTCGAGCCAAGATTTCTGGCGGACGAGGGATGGGTGGAGGGTAGCCAAGGCGAAATATGCGACGTTGAAAGCGGACGCAGAATTTTCCCCAAGGGGTTCTTGAGCGCACTTCGACGGATTTGCGGCCAGCCAGAAGGTGAAGCAAGCCCGCCCAAGAGGACTTAGTCAGCGCACAGACATGAGCCGCGCTGCTGAGTCCTCGATGGGCACTGATGCCCAGAGCAAGCACGGAAGTGCGCCTCCGATGCAGTATTCCCCCTTTTGGGGGCATCTATCGCGCCATAGATGTTCCACCGAAGAAGTCCATTGATGTTTCTTGAAACACACCAGGGAGAGTCCTTCCCTCTGGTCACTTCAATGGATAGGAGCTATCAGGAAACGCATTGGGCAGGTCGGCCGGCGCCAGGTTCACGGTGATGCGCTTGTTCGACGGGAACTCCAGCCCCGCGTTGGCGATGGCCGAGCGCACGCGCTCGCGCGCCTCCTTCACGCCAGTGTCGGCCAGGCCGACCAGGGTGAAACTGGGCAGGCCGTTGGCAAGATGGACTTCGACACAGACCGGACGGGCTTCCAGGCCGAGCAGCGCGCGGCTGTGCACCAATGACAGACTCATGTGGGGTTTCTCCCTGTTTCGGTGCGCGCCCAAGCCGCCAACTGGGGCGAAAAGCGCACGGTGGACCGCACCCAATTGGTGCGCACAGCTTTGGTGTGGCTGTGGGCGATCGGGGCGGCACTGGCGCCTGAAAAATCCGGGCGCGTGGCTCAACTGTAGGTGGCCGCCAGGACCCGAACCCCGGGGGGTACGCGGACGGGGGCCGTTGGCACGGTCCATGCTTGGGGGTGTAAGCGATTGAATCCGGGCCGTGGAGTTCCATGGTCCCTCCGCAAACCGCGGTGTCGGCCCTCCGGTCTGAGCACCCTTCCGTTCTAGAAGAGGAATCACAGCATGAAAATGGTTTCAGCCATCATCAAGCCGTTCAAGCTGGAC
>SXGT01484298.1_pt1 | contig 46983 bp, 36 predicted proteins | sample 3176221 | NCBI WGS metagenome assembly SXGT01 (sample SAMN11356862, study PRJNA531348) | freshwater metagenome | isolation source: freshwater sample F1-120 | place: China: Fuxian Lake, Yuxi | collected 2017-12-25 | reverse complement strand
TTGATCGAGGCGTCGGTCGGGATGAAGTCGTAGTAACCCGACGGGTCGAGCGGCACGTCCTTCTGCCCCCGCCCCTTCGCGCTGACGATGCCGGCGCTGACGGTGTGCGAGAGGCCGAACGGGTTGCCGATGGCGACGACCCAGTCCCCCACATCGGTCGTGTCCGAGTCGCCGAGAGCGAGGGCGGTGAGGGGCTCCTTCGCTTGGATCTTCACGACCGCGATGTCGGTCCGTGGATCGCGAGCCGTAACCTTGCCCTCGTAGCGGTGCCCGTTGGAGAGCTGCACGAGGATCATGTCGGCGTGCTCGATGACGTGGTTGTTCGTGAGCACCACGCCCTCCTTGTCGACGATGAAGCCGCTTCCGAGGCCCTTCGCCTCGCGATGCCGCTCGCCGCGGGAGAAGATGCCGCGCGGCTCGACCTCGTCGGTGATCGTGTTGATCGTGACGACGCCGGGATCGGCCTTCTTGGCAATGGGGGCGAAGCTCAACGGGGCGCGGTCGACGGCACCGAGTGGCCCGGCGTGGGAGGCCTGGGGAGAGGTGTCGACCGTCGCTGTCGTGGGCTGGGCGGCACGGGTCTCGGAGGGGGCGCTCACCGCGGTCGCACCAGGCGGCAGGACGTTATCCGCGGTGGGGGTTGGTCGCTTGCACGCGAGCGTCGTCGCGGACACGATCCCGCTGAGCGCGACCACCAACAGCTGCGAACGAAGGCCTGCTACCGACCGACGTGTCATCCCGGGCTACCCCTTCTTCGTCTCCTCGACGTACCGCATTCGTAAGTCGAACACCGTCTGGTGCAAGAGGCGCTCTTCCTCACCCGTCAGATTTCCCTTGGTCTTCTCCTCGAGCAGGACCAGCAGATCGATGTCGTGCTTCGCGAGCGGCAGGCTGCGGACCGCCTCCTCCGCGTCCGGGTGGGGCACGTCGCCGAGGTGCACGTACGCCGACTCTCTAAGCGAGAGCACGAAGGTGGCGAAGTCGATCTGCGGGAGCTCGGGGATCCGGGCGTCGGTCACGCGTCGTCTCCCTGCGGCTCCGCGTCGGCCTCCTCCGTCGCGGCGGGGGGAGCGTCGAGCGCCGGCTGCGGGACGCTGAAACCCTCGACATGGCTCTCGAGATCCTGGAGCGAGGAGATGTGCTTCTCCACGTCCTTCTCGGTGATGATGCCGGTCTTCAGGTTGCGCTCGCGGACGCGGACGTCGAGGTCGGTCGCGGTGATCGTTCGGGTGCTCATGGTGCGTCTTCCGGATTGACCTCGCGCCGACAACACGGAGCGAGGGGGGAATATGCCTAGCCGTTGCGGGCGCCCCGCGCAAGGGGTTGCGACGGCCGCGAGCGATGTGATTTCCACTAGTTACGGGTCAGTGGGCCAGATCCGCGAGCGCGCGGTCGATCTGCGCCTTCGTCCGGCGCGTGACCTCGTCGCCGTTCACGTGAAGGAACAGGGGGTCGATCAGGTCCCACCCGGCCACCTGGAGCTCGACGAGGCGACCGCTCTCGAGGTGGCGCCTGGCGGCGACCCTCGGGCCGCAGACGATCTGCCCGGTGGTGGCGGCGAGCTCGAGCCCCGCCGCGATCGTGCTTGCCTCGTGGCCCGTGACACGGTCCGCGCGCGGGATGGGGCAGCGGTCCTCCCCCATCAGGATCTCTCCCCCCGCCACGTACACCGGCGTGACGAAAGGGAGGGGGCGGAGATCGTCGGGCGTGGGGGCGCGCCCGAGGGCCTCGGCCGTGGCGCGCGTCGTGAAGAGACCGTGCCGCACGCGCCCGACCTCCTCGCTCGACCAGGAGGGGGGAAGGGGCTCCCGCGCGTGCGTGAGCGCGATGTCGAACAGCCCCTCTCCGGCGTACGCCCGGATGAACGACGGGAGGGCCTCGAGACCCCGGATCATGAGCGGCGCGGCAGCGATGGCGAGGGCGGGCAGATAGGCCTGGCAGATGTACGACGGCGCCGCGATGGACAGGCGCGCCGCTCGCTCGCCGTCGAAGAGCGCCCGGGCGCTGTCGACGATCGACTGCAGGCGGGGGAGCGCGCGCATGCCCGCCTCGGTGAGGATGAGGCCGCGGCCGCGACGCACGAAGAGCCGCACGCCGAGGTGCCGTTCTAGACGCGTGACCGCCTTCGACACCTGCGACGCCGTCACGCGGAGGTCCCGCGCGGCGGTGGTGACCGAGCCGTGCCGGTGCACGGCGAGGAGGGTCACGGCGTCGGCGACGCGGAGATCGAGGAGGGACTCGCCGGACATGCGGGCCGTTCAGGTGTGGCCCGTGCGGGGCGCGGCGCCCTGCGCGGAGAGCGCCGCGTACCCCGCGAGCCCGGCGCGGGTCGCGCGCGTGGGGCCGACGGGCTCCTCCACCTGGATGTCGTGCCACGGGTGAGCCATGTCAGTCTCCGATCCGCGCGTCCGCAGCGCCGCCGTCGCGCGCGTAGCGTACGATCACGCGCAGCCAGAAGTCACCGCAGGTGTTGTTCGCCACGATCACCTCGTTCGCGGGGCCGAGGCGCAGGTCCGCGGTGGGGCCGGTTCCCACGCTGAAGGTGCCGCCCCCGGGGTCCTTGAACGGCTCCGGCACCGCGGAGACGTACGGCTCGACCGAGACGGGGAGCTCACCCTTCCTGGAGGGCGGGAGCTCGAGGAACCACGCGCGGCGGCGGCGGTGCTCGAGCCAGCGACCGTCACGCGGACCGCTCGCCCAGGTGACGTCGTCCAGCATCACGCCCTGGGCCGCGGGCTGCCGCCGGTGGTCCCCCTCGCACTCCGGAGCGTAGCACGCCGAGGAGGTGGAGGACGCGAGCGCCACGAGCCCGGCCGCCAGGACCACCACGGCCGCGGCGAGGACGCGGCCACGCCGCGCTCGCGGTGGCCGATCAGGCACCGAGGAGCTCCGCGGCGCGGAGGGCGTGGTACGTGAGGATGAAGTCCGCGCCGGCCCGCCGGATCGACGTGAGGATCTCCATGGTGGCACGATCCAGATCGATCATGTTGCGGTCGGCCGCGGCGTGGACCATCGCATACTCGCCCGAGACGTTGTACGCGCCCACCGGAAGCGTCGTCGAGTCGCGCACTGCGCGGAGCACGTCGAGGTAAGGCAGTGCGGGCTTCACCATGAGCATGTCTGCGCCCTCGGCCTCGTCGAGGGCGGCCTCGCGCAGCGCCTCGCGGGCGTTTCCCGGGTCCATCTGGTAACCGGCGCGGTCGCCGAACTTCGGTGCGCAGTCGGCGGCCTCCCGGAAGGGACCGTAGAACGCGCTCGCGTACTTCACCGCATACGAGAGGATGCTCGTCGACTCGAAGCCCGACGCGTCGAGCGCGACGCGAAGCTTGCCCACGCGCCCGTCCATCATGTCGCTCGGAGCGACGACGTCGGCGCCGGCGCGCGCGAAGACGACGGCCATCTCCGCGAGGATCTCCAGCGTGCGATCGTTGTCCACCTCCACGATCCCGGAAGGCAGCGTGCGGAGGACGCCGCAGTGGCCGTGGTCGGTGTACTCGTCGACACAGACGTCCGCCATGACCACGAGCTCGGGCACGGCGTCCTTCATCGCCCGGATCGCGCGGGGCACGGGTCCCTCCGGATCGAGGCCGGCCCTCCCCTCCGGATCCTTGGCACGCGGAAGACCGAAGAGGATGCAGGCCCCTACACCTCGCTCGACGATGCGCCTCGCCTCCGTGGCGGCGTGCGAGACCGGGAGCTGCGACACGCCGGGCATCGTCGTCACCGGATGGGGCACGTCGATCGCTGCGTTGAAGAACAGCGGGAGGACCAGATCGTCGGGCGCGAGCGTCGTCTCGCGCACCAACGCGCGGAGCTCCTTCGTGCGGCGGAGGCGGCGCGGCCGGATCGTCGGGAAGCCCATGTCGCGCTCACCGTACCAAAGGTCCCGGCGCCCCTCCATCGAATCCCCGCACGGCGCCGGCGAACGCCACGACCGAGCCGCCGCGCGCCCGTGACGCTCGCCATGCCGGGCAAGGCCTCTCCGGGCGGGCGGGCCGGGGTGCTACGCTTCGCGCATGGACCGACGCCGACGCGCGTGCACGAGGGCGGCGCTCGCGATGGCCCTCGGCCTCGCTGCGATGGCGTGCGGAAGCCGGACCGGTCTGTTCGCAGACGAGGAGACGGCCACGACCGTCGCGGGCCCGGCCTCCCCCGACTCCGGACGCGACGGTGCGCGAGACGCCGCCGACGCCAGCGTGGACGTGGCGCTGCCGACGATCGACGCGACGCCGCTTCCCGACGTGCGCGTGAACGACTGCCCGGACGCCGCCGCCACCGTCGTCTACCTCGTGACCAGCGAGAACGACCTCCTCGCCTTCGATCCGCCGGCGCTCGCCTTCCGCATGATCGGCCACCTCGCGTGCCCCGCGGGCACGGCGACCCCGTTCTCGATGGCCGTCGACCGCAAGGGCCTCGCGTACGTGGTCTACAACGACGGCACGCTCTACAGGGTGAGCACTGCGAACGCGTCGTGCACCGCGACCGCATTCGGGGTCGACCAGCTCGGGTTCTTCACGTTCGGCATGGGCTTCGCGACCAACGGCGTGACCACGGCCGAGACGCTCTGGATCGCCGACGCGGACTTCCAGAGCGGTCGGTCCCGCCTCGGCGCCATCGACACGACGACGCTGAAGGTCCGCGAGGTCGGCCCCTTCCTTCCCACGATCCCGCGCGCGGAGCTGACCGGCACCGGGGACGGCCGCCTCTTCGGCTACTGGCCCGATGTCGCCGCGCCGGGCGGACACCTCGTGCAGATCGATCCCTCCGACGCGCGCATCCTCGCGAAGAACGACCTCCCCATCGGCGACCCGGGGGATGCCTTCGCCTTCGCCTTCTGGGGAGGCGACTTCTGGATCTTCACGTCGGCGGGCGGGACGACGGAGGTGAACCGCTACCGACCCGCCACGCTGCAGACCTCGCTCGAGACCTCGTACCCGGGCACGGTTGTCGGCGCCGGCGTCTCGACTTGCGCGCCGCAGTGATCCGGCAGTTCCCCGCAGGAGACATGCGGGGCGCTACCCCGGGAATCTGGTACGCTGGTCAGCCATGCAGGTTTGTCGCCTGAGGGCGAGGCTCGTCGCCGTCTCGATCCTCGCGATCGTCGCGTCCGCCATCGCGGCGTGCGGCAGCCGGACCGGCCTCTTCGCGGACGAGCTCGAGGGCGAGGCCGTGGACGCAGGGCGCGACGCGCCCGTCGACGCGCGCGATGCAGGGCGCGACGCGCCCGTCGACGCACGCCCGATGATCGACAGCGCCGCGGCCCCGGACGTGGTGAAGAACGACTGCCCCGACGCCGCGGCCACCGTGGTCTACACGGTCACGGAGGACAACGAGCTCCTCGCGTTCGATCCCGCCGCCGCCACGTTCCGGATGGTCGGGGTCCTCGCCTGTCCTGCGCCGGCCGGCACGTCCCCCTTCTCGATGGCGGTCGACCGGAAGGGCGCCGCGTGGGTCCTCTTCAACGACGGCAACCTCTACCGGACCAGCGCGGCGACCGCCTTGTGCTCGAAGACCACGTTCGTCCCGAACCAGGCCAACTTTGGCACGTTCGGCATGGGCTTCGCCACGAACGACATCGGGCCGACCGAGGCGCTCTACGTCGCGGGCGACGGCCAGGGCACGAGCGCCACGGGCCTCGGCTCGATCGACACGACGACGTATGCGCTCACGGCGATCCGCGACTTCTCGCCGCCCATCGACCGGGCAGAGCTGACCGGGACGGGCGACGGTCGATTGTTTGCATTCTACACGAAGGCGGGCGGCGTCGGATCCTGGGTCGGCCAGCTCGACAAGAAGACCGCGAAGATCGTCGCAGAGAACCCGCTCCCGACGGTCGAGCAGGGCCGCGGATGGGCGTTCGCGTTCTGGGGGGGCGATTTCTACCTGTTCACCTCGCCCGACGGCGCCGGCTCGCGCGTGACGCGCTTCAGGCCGTCGAACAACTCCGTCGTCGACCTGGCCGGATACCCCAGCATCATCGTCGGCGCGGGCGTCTCGACCTGCGCTCCCCAGTGAGCGACGCGGCACAGCCACTCGCGGGGCGGCGTGTCGTGATCACGCGCGCCGAGGAGGACGCGCACGCGCTGGCCGACGAGCTGGCGACCCTCGGGGCCGTCCCGGTGATCTTCCCTGCGATCCGGATCGTGCCTCCCGAGGACGCGGAGCCGCTCACGCGCGCGGCGCGCGAGGCCGGGCGCTTCGACTGGATCGTGTTCACGAGCCGGAACGCGGTCGAGCGTTTCCTGGCGGCGGTCGCCGCGGCCGGCCATCCAGGCGATCCCCTCGAGAACGTCCAGCTCGCAGCCGTGGGACCGGCGACGGCAACGGCGCTCTCGCGCGCGGGGCGGCGCGCGAACCTCGTGGCGACCGTGCACGTCGGCGACGCCCTCGCGGACGAGCTCTTGGTCGCCCTCGGAGGGGAGCGGCGACGCGTGCTCCTGCCGCGCGCCAGGATCGCGCGCGAGGTCCTCCCCGATGCGCTCGCCCGGGGTGGCCACGACGTGACCGTCGTGACGGCGTACGAGACCCGGCACACGGACGCGGCGCGGGCCGCCGAGCTGGACGCGGATCTCGCTCGTGGCGGCGTCGACGCGGTGCTCTTCTTCTCGCCGAGCGCGGTCGACGCGGCGGTCGAGGCGCTCGGAGATCAGGCGCGCGAGCGCCTCGGGCGCGCGCGGCTCGTCAGCATCGGACCTGTGACGTCGCGCGCGATCGCGGCGCACGGGCTCTCTCCGGCGGCCGAGGCGGATCCCCACACGAGCGCGGGGGTCGTGGCGTCGCTCGTGACCGTGCTCCGCTGAGCGACGCGCGGTGCGTCCACCTCGCTCGGGTCCCAGGGCACCGAACAGGTTGAACTCCGAGCAGTATCGAGATATTGGGGCACCCCGGGCTGAAGAGGCTGTTTCACAACCTCCCGCCGTGAAGAGCTGTCCAACATTCCGCATTCTTGGACAGCTCTTGAGTGCGAGACGTAGCCCCAGCGGCCAGGGCGGGCGGTAGAACCGCCGCTGGCGGAGTCGGCCGCGAGCGGCGCTCTCGGCTGCGGTCGGCGATCGGGCTTCTACGGGTCGTTCTGGGTCGTCTTTGGGGTCCTCCGGGGGGTCTGCGAGCGCCTCATCCGAAGCTCGCGGCGGTGAGCTTTCCTTCTCGCACGGCGGGCAGGAGCTTGCGCAGGTTCACCGCGGTGCAGGCGAGCGCCCACTGCGCTCGCGCGCCGTCGAGCCCCCACGCGGTGAAGCGTCTCAAGCCGTCGATGACCTTCACGATGCCGAAGAGGTGCTCCACGATCTCCTTGCGCAGCGAGGACAGCATGCGCTTGTCCGGCCTGGCGATCTTCGCGGCTTGCCGCGCGATCGCCTCCTCGCCGTCGAGCCTCTTGATGGCGCGGCCCTCCTTGTCGCTCGAGCACTGCGAGCGGACCGGGCACTCCGTGTTGGGACAGCGGTACAGGCCCAGCGCTGGCCCTGCCCGTCGTCGCGCTGTAGACGCCCTGCAGCGGCAGCTCCTGCCCGCGCGGGCAGACGTAGACGTTGCGCTCCTCGTCGAACCGAAACTTCGACTTCGCGTACTCGCCCTTCGCGCTCGATTCCTCCTGCGCCGGCACGATCACGGAGAGACCGCGTTGCTCCGCCTCTTGCAGCTCCGCTCCCGACCAGTACCCCGTATCCGCGACGGTCTCTTCCGCCGCTTTTCCCAGGGTCTCGGCCACCTGCTCGAGCGTGCGCGTGCGCGAAACCAGCAACGGATCGCGGCCACGATCCACGGGCACGTCATGCCCGACCCGCCGCCGAAACTCGACCACGAGAACCTGGATGCCTACCAGTGCGCCATCGCCTTCCTGCGGCTCGCGCTGCGGATCGCGAGCAGCCTGCCGCGAGGCGAGAGCGAGCTGTGAAGCCAGCTCAAGACCGCAGCGATGTCCGTTCCCCTGAACATCGCTGAGGGCTCGGGAAAGCCGAGCCCGGCAGACCGCGCCCACGCCCACGCCATTGCACGCGGCTCCGCCATGGAAGGTGGTGCTCTCGTCGACGTCTGCGCCCTCGCCGGCTACCTCACCCCCGCGGATGCTCGGAGCGCCAACGCCCTCCTCGTTCGAATCGTCGCCATGCTCGGCGAGATGTGCCGCTGAGACGCGCACGCGCAGGCGCAGGAGCACGAGCACGACCACGAGCACGAGCACGAGCACGAGGAACAACGGTCAGGACCCGCCTCGGCCCCCCGCCGGCCAGCCCTGGGGAGGCCGTTTTGGAACACCCTCTGCAGCGCGGGGTGGCCGAACAGGCGAGCGGCCATGGGATCGAGACCATGGGGCGATCAACCTGTTCGGTGCTCTAGGGCTTCGGGGCGTCAGCGCAGCAGCGGAAGCCCTGCTGGTAGAACGTGTGGGTCTCGCCGTGCGCCTTGGTCGCGGGACGGCAGCGCGTGCGCACGGGCCCCCAGTAGCCGCCCTTGAGCACACTCGGCCGCTCTCCCGGGATGGACGATCGCGTCCACTCGTCGACGTTGCCCGTCATGTCGTGCACGCCGAAGGCGCTCTTGCACCCCGGGCTCGAACCCGACGGGAGCCCCTGCCACAGGCGGTCGAGCTCGTGCTTCGCCCGCGCGGTGTTGCGCGGCATCAGCGCGGGCGCGTCGTACTTCACCCACGGGCGATCGATCACGCACGCCTCCGCGTCGCGCTTGTAGCCCGTCGGATAGGGCCTCGCCTCCTCGCCTTCACAGGCGAACGTCCACTCGTTCTCGCTGCAGAGGCGCTTGCCGTCGTGACGACAGGTGGCGTCCGCCTCGTACCAGCTCACCATCACGACGGGGTAGACGTCCTTGCGGTTCGGGTACTCGAAGCGATCGATGCAGAACCGCATCGGCTCCGACACCGGCACGGCACGCGAGATCTCGAGCCACTTCGCGCGGTCGAACTCGCGACACCGCTCGGGGAACTTTCGCGTGATCCAGCTCGAGCACGCCTGATTCTGGAGCTCGTCGAGCATGAAGTGCTGCTTCATCCGACCGGCGACCTCGATCATCCCGGCCTGGCAGGCGCCACGGTTTCCCTCGGCGAAATCGGTGACGACCGCGTCCTCGCCCGGCGGGGATGTGATCTGCCAGAAGCGGTCGTTGAGGAGGTGCCACTCGTGCCGCGCAGCCTCTACGTGCGCGGGCGTCTCTCGCACGGGTACCTGCGCGTTCACGCGTCCGCGGAGGATGGGATCGCTCTCCTCGACGATCGGCGCGGGGGCGTGGGACGCCGGCGCAGCGTGGTTTTCGGGACCCCAGGTTGCGATGACCAGAAGCAAAGAACCCACGAGGACACGAAGCTGCGCGCCTGGTGGGGAACCAACTACATTCCCCATGCTGATCTGAGTATGGGATCGGGAATACTGAGTGTCTAGTTTAGGGGTGCGATTTCAACTATGCGTAATTGCTTACACATAACGCGCGGCGGCATGCGGGCCTGGGGACGCACGGGGGCCTTCGGTAGACCCGCCGCGAGGCACGGGCTACTTGAAGCAGCCCTTCATGCAGCCCTTGTAGGTGCGGTCGCATGCGTCGCATTCATGACCCGTCCGCGGGGAGCACGCGGACTTGCACGTGCGCCAGGTGTCGTTGCAGGAGGAGGCGCACGTGGTCTGGGGCGGCTCGGACAAGGTCGTGGACGCGGCCGGCGTCGCCGCCGTGACGATCGGGCGCGCGCTGGAGATGGCAGGCGTGATCGCAGACGCGATCGCCGGGGGTGGGATGCCGGGTGGGCGCCTCGACGTCGCGTCGGTGGGTGGTGAGCGCTCGTCGGTCATCGTGGAAGGGGGAGGCGTGAAGGCGTCCCTCGGGGTCGGAGTGTTCGCGGACGCGGACGAAGCGCCGCCAGGGGCGGCCTGCATCAGGACCTCGTCCGTCGGGAGGGCGGGTGCACGCTCGAGGGCGCGCTCTCGCATCCCCGCGTAGCGGATGCGATCGCGTGTCTGCCCGAAGGAGTGGTTGGCGAGGTAGCCGTGCCAGCAGCTCGACTTCGCCTCGAGGGACTCGCTCGCGTTTTCCTCCAGGGCGTAGCAACGCTCGAAGTGGACGTCGCCCTCGTAGAGGACCTGGTAGCTTGGACCGCAAGCGGTCGTTCCCGCGAGGGCCGTCGCCGCGGCGAGCGCGTGACGTGTGAGCATCTCCGTTCCTCGAAGCATTCGTCGCGGCTGCGAGGAATGCAAGGATCTCGCCGGCTTTCCCTTTCATTTTGCGTGGATGGGCACTAACCTCGACCGTGAACTCCATGTTCACCGGTCTCGTCGAAGCGCTGGGAACCGTCACGGCCCGGGAAGAGCGCGGTGGGGGTGCGCGGCTCGCGATCGGGACGGAGCTCGGATCGCTGGTCGTGGGGGAGTCGGTGGCGGTCGACGGCGTCTGCCTCACGGTAGACGCCCTTCTCCAGCGGGGATTCGCAGCCGATGCGTCCTTCGAGACCCTGGCGAGGTCGACGCTGGGGGAGGCGCGACCCGGGCTGTCGGTGCACCTCGAGCGGGCGCTGCGGGTCGGGGACCGTCTGGGTGGCCACATCGTCTCGGGGCATGTGGACGCCGTCGGCCGTCTGGCGTCGCGCGTCAAGAACGGGGACGCGTTGGAGGTCGGCTTCGGCTTTCCTCCCACGCTCGCGCGCTACCTGGCCGAGAAGGGGTCGGTGACGGTGTCCGGTGTCAGCCTGACCGTGAACAGGGTTTCGTTGGACACGTTCCACGTCGTCCTCGTGCCGCGTACCCTCGTGGCGACAAAGCTCGGGACCCTGGCCGTCGGCGCGGCGGTCAACCTCGAGGTCGATATACTCGCCCGGTACTGCGAGCGTCTCCTGGCCGCACCGGGGGAGGCGTCTGCGGGAGATGCCGACGCGGCGTGGATGGCGCGGCTCCACGCCGGCGGGTGGGCTTGATGCCGGCGCTGTCGATCGAGCCGCGGCTCCTGGAGCGCGTGAACGCGGCCGTCGCGGACTTCCGCGCGGGCAAGATGGTGATCCTCGTGGACGACGAGGATCGAGAGAACGAGGGGGATCTCACGATGGCCGCTGCGTTCGTGACGCCCGAGGCCGTCAACTTCATGGCGACCCATGGGCGCGGACTCATCTGCCTCACGCTCACCGAGGAGCAGATCGAGCGCCTGCGCCTGCCGATGATGCACTCGCCTGGCCGGAGCGGGCCGACCCTCGGGACGGCCTTCACGGTCAGCGTGGAGGCGCGACACGGGGTCACGACGGGAATCAGCGCCGCCGACCGGGCCCACACGATGCGCGTGGCCGCGAGCGCGGAGACGCGGCCCGAGGATCTCGTGACGCCCGGGCACGTGTTCCCCCTCCGCGCCAAGAAGGGCGGCGTGCTCGTCCGCACGGGCCAGACAGAGGGTTCCGTGGACCTCGCGCGCCTCTGCGGGCTACCGCCCGCGGGGGTCATCTGCGAGAGCATGAACGAGGACGGCTCGATGGCGCGCATGCCGGATCTCGAACGGTTCGCGGACCGCCATGGGCTCCGCATCCTGAGCGTCGCCGACCTCATCCAGTACCGCCTGCAGACGGAGCGGCTGCTCGAGCGCGTGCACGAGAGGTCGATCGAGCTCGCCATCACGAGGTCCCCGTGGCGCGCCATCGTCTACGAGGCGCGCGTCGTGGGCCAGCAGCTCCTCGCGCTGGTCAAGGGGGACCTGACCGGGACCACCGACCCCCTCCTGTGCCGGATGCATGCGGGGACGCTGCTCGGCGATGTGTTCGCCTCGACCGGCGCCGATGGCGGGACGCGCCTCCGGGACGCGCTGCTGCGCATCGAGGCGGAGGGCCAGGGTGTCGTCGTCTACATCCCCCCCCGGGGCACCCTCGGTGCCGAGCTCGACTCCCGTGGCGAGGCGGCTCGCGTCGAAGCCCAGGGCGATGGGGCGGGCGGGGGCGGCGCGCCGCTCAGGGAGTTCGGCCTCGGGGCCCAGATCCTCGTGGATCTCGGGCTCTCGAAGATCCGGCTCCTTACGAACAACCCGCGCAGGATCGCCGGCCTCGACGGCTACGGCCTGCAGGTCACGTCTTGCGTCCCTCTGTAGAGGAAAGGTCGAGCATGAAGACACCCCGCATCGTCGAAGGACTCCTCGTCGTCCCCACGGGCGCCAAGATCGCGATCGTCGCGGCTCGCTTCAACCACTTCGTCGTCGATCGCCTCGTCGAGGGCGCCGTCGACGCCTTCGTGCGCCACGGCGGGGATCCCGCGAACATCACGGTGATCCGCGTGCCGGGCGCGTGGGAGATCCCGATCGTGGCATCCCGCGTCGCGGGCAAGAAGAACGTGAGCGCCGTCGTGGCCGTGGGCGCCGTGATCCGCGGATCCACGCCCCACTTCGACCACGTGGCGGGCGAGGTGTCGAAGGGCGTCGCGTCGGCGGCGCTCTCGACGGGCGTGCCGATCTCCTTCGGGGTCCTCACCACGGACAGCATCGAGCAGGCCGTCGAGCGCGCAGGGACGAAGGCCGGGAACAAGGGGTGGGACGCCATGGTAGCCGCCATCGAGATGATCTCGCTCGGGCAGGCGCTCGACGAAGCCGGGATCTGATGGGCGCGCGTCGGTCGGGCCGGGAGTCCGCCCTCCAGATGCTCTTCGCCGCCGAGGCCGCAGGCGCGGGCGCGGAGGACGTCATCGGCTCGTTCTTCCACCAGTTCGAGGCCGATCCGGAGGGGCGGGCCTACGCCGAGGAGATCGTGCGCGGCGTCGCCGCTGCGCGCGAGGAGGTGGACGCGCGGCTCGTGGAGGCGAGCACCAACTGGCGGCTCGAGCGAATGACCCGGGTGGATCGCAACATCCTCCGCCTGTCCGCGTGGGAGCTGGCCTTTCGACGGGAGGTCCCGCGCGCGGTCGTCATCGACGAGGCGGTAGAGCTCGCGAAGGCGTACGGCGCCGAGGATTCCGGCGCGTTCGTGAACGGCGTGCTCGACCGCGTGGCCGAGAACCTCGGGCGGGCGGACTGAGTGGAGCTCGTCTTCGTCGCCCCGGAGCTCCGTGCGCTCGACGCGAGCCGCGCGGAGCTCCTCGTGGTCGGTGTCTGGGAAGACGTGCGACCGTTCACCGGGACGAGCGGCCTCGTCGATTACCGGCTCCACGGCGCCCTGTCACGGCTCGCCGAGGAAGGCTTCCTGACGGGCAAGCTCGGCGAGACGCTGCTCGTGGCGGGTCGCCCGCGCACGCCGTTCGACAAGGTCCTCGTGCTCGGGGCGGGACGACGGCGGGACTTCGACAAGACGCGCTTCGACGCTGTGCTCGGGGCCCTGCTGCGCGCGCTCGACGATCTCCGCGCCAAGCGCGTGTTCATCGAGCTGCCGGGCAGGCACGATGGCGCCCTCCCCATCGACATGGCAGCCGAGGTCGTGCTGCACATCGCGGCGATCGATCCGGAGATCAGCATCACGTGGGTGGAGCACGCGGCCGGACAGGAAGGTATCCTCACGCGCCGTGACGACGAGCGCCGGAGGGCAAGGCGCACATGAGCCTCGAGCTCGATCCGGCACGAGCGGCGGCCCCGCCGAGGAGCGCGGCCACGCTCGTATTGCTGCGCGACGCGGGAGGCGGCGTCGAGATCTTCTGCGTGCAGCGCAGCCGCGAGAGCTCGTTCATGGGAGGCGCCGTCGTGTTCCCCGGCGGCAAGGTGGAGGCCTCCGATCGGGCGCCGGGCTGGGAAGACGTGGCCCGCTTCCCCGCCGAGATGCCTGCGGCGTGGCGAGACAGCGACGCAGACGCCCGGGCCGCCTTCGTCGCGGCGTGCCGCGAGACACTGGAGGAAGCATGTATTATGCATGCACTTCCTCCCATCTCACACGAGCGCGCCATCGGTCTGCGCGCATCCGCGGGTCGATCGCCCCTCGAGGACCTCCTCCGTGGCGAGTCGCTTCGACTCGACGCCGCGGCCCTCGTCCCGTTCGCGCGGTGGATCACGCCGGCGGCGGAGAGCCGCCGCTTCGACACGCGGTTCTTCCTGGCGCGATGCCCGGACGGTCAGGAGGGCGCGCACGACCTCCGGGAGACCGTCCGGAGCTTCTGGGCCAGCGCCGCCGACATCCTCGCGCGCTTCGACGCGGGCGAGGTGACGCTGTTCCCGCCCACGCACCGCACGCTCGAGATCCTCGCGGGCGCGCGCGACGTGGAGGAGGCGCTCGCGATCGGGCGAGCGGCCTGCCTCGACCCGATCTGCCCACAGCTCGTCGAGCACGCAGACGCCGCGGGCCCAACCCTGGCGCTGGTCCTGCCCGGTGATCCCGAGCACGATGTGCGAGAGCGGCGCGTTCCGGGCGGCTCCCGCTACGTGCTCCGCGGAACCGCGTGGCGGAGCGAGGACGCGCCCGGCGCGTGACGCCTCAGCGGCCTTCCCGGTAGGCGCGGATCGCGTTCACGATCGCGTCCACGAGCGCGTCCTTGTACTCGGGCGAGACGAGGCGAGCCTCCTCCTTCGGGTTGGAGATGTAGCTCGTCTCGAACAGCACACCGGGCATCCGCGCGCCGACCAACACGTAGAACCCCGCCGTGTGCACGCCGCCGTCGGTCACGTCGGGGTACCGCGCGTGGAGCGACGCGAGCGCCGACTTCTGGAGGAGCTCGGCGAGCTTGGTGGAGCGCGACGCCTGGTCTGCGAGGCGCATGTTCGCCAGGATCGATCCGAGCTCCGCGTTGGCGGCCTGGCTGGTGGCGTTCTCGCGCGCGGCGACCCGGTTGGCGATGTCGCTCGTGGTCGTGTCGAGCACGTACGTCTCCACACCGTGGCGCGCGTGGTTCTCGGAGGCGTTGCAATGGATCGAGACGAAGAGGTCCGCGCCGAAGGAGTTCGCGCGCGCCGTCCGCTCCTCCAGGGAGACCAGGCGATCGTCGTCGCGGGTCAACGTCACCTGCATGCCGAACTTCGCCAGCACGGGCGCGGCGCGGTGCGCGATGTCGAGGGTGACGTCCTTCTCCTTCGCGCCCGCCGGCCCGATCGCGCCCGGATCGGTGCCGCCGTGACCCGGATCGAGGACGATGCGGTTCACAGCGCGCTTCCCCTTGGGGAGCATGCCGGGCGGGTTCCTCGCGATGTCGATGACGACGCGGAACGGCTCCAGGAGGTGGAAGACCTTCCGGTAGGCCGGGCCGCCGAGCTCCAGCACGACGCGCGCCCCGGAGACGGTACCCTCGACCTTGGCCCGGGTGACGACGCCGCCCATGGGTACGTCCCGCGCGAGGGTGCCGATGTCGGTGCCGTCCAGCTCAACGAAGGTACGCGCGCCCTTCCCGCCGGCGGAGGCCTCGTCGCCCGCGCGGAAGCGCGCGGGCCGATCGAGCGTGACGACGACGCGCGCGCCCTCCTCGCCGGACCACTGCTCGACGCGCACGATCTTGGGAGTGGTCGAGACACGGACGGACGCGTCCATGCCTGCGAGCACGTCCCCCTCCCCCTGAAGGCCCTGGTCGATCGCGGCGAGCACGGAGGGCGGGGGACGGAAGGCCTCGAGGAGCCCCATCTGCGACGAGACCTCCGGGCAGAGCACGGAGCCCGCGTCCCTGGGCGCGCTGCGCCGCTCCACGCGGTAGAGCTCGGCGTACGTGCGCCCGGCATCGCGCGCGATCTCCCCGGAGAGTAGCGCCAGGCGGAGCGCGGCGTCGCACGCCCCGGGTGTTTCGAGGTGCAACGACGCGAGGCGGTAGATCTCCAGCGCCTGCTTCGCGTCCTCCTCGCGGTGCTCGAGGCGCCACGAACGCTCGAGGAGCCGCGCCGCCGTCACGTGCAGGGTGACCGAGCGCGCCCCCGCTCCCTCGCGGAGAGCCTGGGCCTCGACGCTCGCCTCTATCGCGATCAGCTCGGGGCGGGCCGGGAGCTCGGGGGCCCGGAGGATCGCCTCGGCGCGGGCGACGTCGCCCTCGGCGGCGGTTCCCGCGTCGGCGGATGGTTGCCGGGTCGACGAGCAGGCGGTGGCGAGACCCGCGAGGACGACGAGGACGTGGGGGCGGACCATCGCGAGCGCAGGCACTCTCCCACGTTTCCTCGCGTCGAGCGAGCGCGCCGAGCCGCAAGCGCCAGCCGTCGGGTGACCGGCGGCAAGCGTGGGTTGCGAGCGTAGGCAAGCGCTATGTATGATGCGCGCGAGAAGAGGTGCCGTCGTGACTGACCCTGCCACCAAGCCCATCTACGCCGATCGTGCCACCGGGCAGGTGTTCTCCGAGGCATCCGCCATGGTGAACGCATACATCGCGAAGTACGGAACCCGGTCGTCGATGACGCTCGACCCGCTCGACGAGGCCGGGTACACGCAGGTGCGTAAGGGCTCTGCCAGCGTCGGCATCAACGTCCTGGAAGACCACGGCGTCATCCTCTTCCTGGCGCCCGTGATGACCGTACCGAAGATCGGGCGCGAGGCTCTCTACCGGCGCATCCTGGAGCTCTCGTTCCTGACGACGAGCGACGCCGCGTTCGCGATCGACGCTCAGCGGGACGAGGTGTTCGTGCGCGCGCTCCGTCGGCTCTCGGGTCTCGACTACGAGGAGTTCGAGGATCTCCTGGAGACGGTCGGGAAGGTCGCGGACGAGTGGGACGACGTCCTGAAGAAGGAGTTCGAGTGACGGCGCTATCCTACTCTGTCCTACCTCACTCGCGGCGCTCGCCTTCTCGGGCATCACCGCGCTACCTATTCGTGGTGCGGCTTGCGCGACGGGCGCAGGTGTTAGCATCCGTGCGAATCGCTGTCGCCCGGACACAAGGAGGATCGCTTGGAAGCACGGGAGCCGTCGGGAATCGAGAAGGGTGACCTCACCGAGGAGGACGCCGATCGGATCGCGGACTCCTTTCGGCCCTCGTGGGACGATCTGGACGAGGCCGAGATCAAGGCCGGCGCGTCGACGCTGAAGGACGAGCTCGCGGCGCTCACCGCGCCCGCCACCCTGAAGCTGGATCCGGTGCCGAAGGTTGGTGCCGACGCGCTGATCAACCTCGCCAAGACGTTGCCTCTGGCCGTGAAGTCGCCAGCGGCCGGGATGTCGGCTCGCGCAGCGGCACCGCTGAACGATTCGCACCTCGACGAGGACACCATCCCGAAGAAGTCCGGACGCGGCCTCGTCTACGCGGCGGTCGGCGTTCTCGCCTTGATCGGGATCGGAATCGCGGCGACCAACAGCATGCGGGTGTCCTCGTCAGAGGTGAAGCCTGTGCCGACCGAGGTCGGCGACGGGAAGGGCCGACTCGAGGCCATCCCCCCTCCCGCGACCGTGGAGCCACCCCGCGTGACGACGCAGGCCGCGTCTGCGAGGCCGGTGGACACCGCGCGCGCGGAACCGAAGGCTGTCGACCTGCCCAAGGTCCCGCCCGATCCCGCGAAGGCGGGCCGCGCAGAGCCATCCGCGAAGGCGGGTGGCTCCGAGGGACCGAAGGCGGGCCACGTGGCGGAGCCTCCTGGCCCCGGCAAGGCAGGGCACGGCGAGCCTGCCGCCAAGGGCTCCGGGGCGAAGGCACCCCCTCCCGAGCCCACCACCCCGAAGGCGCCCCAAGCCACGCCACCCGCGGCCGCAACGACGGTCGCGCCGGCCACCGCGACCGTGAGCGCCGCTCCCCCGGCGCCGACCGCGACCGAACCGAAAACCGCCCCGCGAGGGTCCGGAGCAGGTATCGTCCGGGACACACCCTTCTGACGTTCGATCGAGGGGAGGAGCGCCCTGCATGAGAACCCGTGTCATCGCACAGATCCTTCTTCTGACGTTCGCCCCCATCGCGATGAACGTCCCCGCCTTCGCCCAGGTGGACGACGAGGTCACAAAGGAGGCGCGTGACCGCTTCAAGGAGGGCGTCGCCCTCTACGACAAGGGTCAGTTCGAGTCCGCCCGACTGAAGTTCACGCAGGCCTACGCCCTCAAGAAGCACCCCGCGGTGCTGCTCAACCTCGCGCAGTCGAACCTCAAGAGCAGCCACCCGCTGGAGGCGTCGAGGCTCTTCCAGCAATACCTGCGCGAGGGCACGACCCTCACGCCCGAGCAGAAGGCCGAGGCCGAGAAGGGCCTGGCGGATGCCAAGGCCAAGCTCGGCAAGGTAGAAGTGAGCGGGCCGGCGGGCACGGAGGTGTTCCTCGAGAGCGATCGCCTCGGCGTCCTGCCAATCAACGAGGCCGTCGACGCCGAGGTGGGCGCGCGCACGCTGAAGGGGACCAAGGACGGGAATACGGAGACGGTCAAGGTCACGGTCGCGGCTGGGGCGAAGGTGCAGGCCAAGTTCGGCGAGAAGAGCGCGACTCCCCTGCCCCCGCCCGTGGCGGTGGTCCCCATCGCGCCCGCGCCTACCGCGCCCGCGGCCGCGCCACCCGCCGCGCCCCCTGCGAACACCACCCCGGCGGATACGGGGACGCAGACGTTCTCTGCGAAGAACCTCCTCAAGCCCCCCAAGAACATGCTCCCGGTGTACATCGGTGGCGGCGTCGGGGCGACGGGCCTCTTGCTCTCCGTGGTGTTCCTCATCGCGAAGGGCAGCGCGGAGGACTCGCAGAAGACCGTCGGGGACGACATCCGCACCAAGGCCGACCAGCGCGGTTTCAAGAACGGCAAGGACAGCACGGGCGCTGGCGTCTGCGTGTCCACGCAGCCGGGCGCCGAGGCGTTCAAGGCCGCCTGCGCCACGTACCAGGACAACGTCGACAAGGTGAACACCGACGCGACCCTCGGCAACGTCTCCCTCGTCGTGGGCATCCTCGGCCTCGCCACCGCAGCGGGTTGGTACATGTTCGCCCCGAAGAAGGACCCGGCAGCGGCCAGGCCGCTCATCACGCCTTACTACACGGGCACCGAGCAGGGCGTGAACGTCGTCGGCCGGTTCTGACTGGCGAGGGGTGGGAGGCTCTCTCGCGCGTGCTGGGCGAGGACTGGCGCTACGGGTAGAAGTGGGCGCGGAGGGGCTCCGGCTGGGAGTCGTCCTGGCCCCGAGGCCGCTCGAGCGCGACGAAGGCGCAACGCTTCTTACCACACTTCGCGTCGGCCACGCCATCCGCCGATAGCGAGGTCTCGCCGGTCAAGGGAAGCGCTGCCCGCTGCAGGATCGCGTGGCGCACCCCGACGATCGGCGCCGTGGTCCGCCCGCGGGTCGCGGCACGCTCCACCCATGCGATCGCCCACGAGCCATCGGCCAGGGTGTTCACGAAGAACGGTCCTCGCTCGCGACCGCAGGTCGCAGCGGCGAGCGTGACGAGGGTGTCCCTGGTATCGTCGACGGCCACCGCGTCCACGCGTGGTGTGGGCGCTCCCCCGTCGCACCCGACATCCTCCTCGTGGGTCACGACCACGACGACGCCGGCATCACCTGCGAGCGCCGCGACGACGTCGTCCTCTCGGTCCACACGAGTCGCCAGCGTGCGCGGAGGGCGCGCCGGTGTGCCGATGCGTCGAAGGGAGAGGCTCCCGGCCTGGCCCACGCGCAGGAACGTCGCCTCGTCGCCCCGGGGCAGCGCGAGGACCTCACGCGTCTCGTCGTCCTCGGCATCCCGGAAGAGCGCCTCGCGCGGCGCCGCGCCACCGTCCTGGTGGGCCCGCGCGGTGACGACGTCGTGATCCCCGTCGCGATCCACGAGCACCCAGTCGAGCGTGTCACCGCATGCGAGCGTCGCGTCCGGATCGACCGTCCCCAGCTTGAAGCGCGCCGAAGTCTCCCGCGTGCGCCGCACGAGTTCATGCCCTCCCGGCTCGAGCCACGCGAGGTGGCGCCCCGACACGCAGTGCGACGCCTCGATAACGGCCGGCTCGCCCGCAGGCAGGAACGCCTCACTCAGGAAGACGCCGGCCCTTCGCCGCTTCCCGGAGACGAGGCCCCGGAAAACGAGGATGGGGCTCTGCCGGGAGCCACCCAGCCGAAGATCGGCGTCGGAGAGCCACGCCACATCCCGCAGCGCGGCGACTGGCCCGGAGCGCGGTCCCTCCGCGCCAAGCACGGCGACGTCCACGCTCTTCCGCACGACAGCGAGAGCCCCGGCAAGGACCTCTTCCTCCCCGACCAGCATCGCCGCGATCGGGAGCGAACCGACGAAGGGCGCCCGCGCGCTCGCGTCGTCGTGTGGGGCGCCGCTCGGCCCTGCGTCCACCTGGGCGGCTCCGGGCGTAACCCTCGTGCATCGGCAGGCGGGCGCGCTCGCGGAGAGCGCGAGGAACGGGAGCAAGGCCACGCAAGAGCGGAGGGGCCGCACAGCGTCCTAGTACCATCGGTCTGCACGAAGCGGAAAGAACTCACGCCCCCTCGCCGATGAGACGGCGGAAGCTCGAGCGCGAGACGCCGGCGGCGCGCGCCGCGCGGCTGATGTTCCCTCGCTGCTCCACGAGTAGCGCCCTCGCGGCACCGGTCGAGAGGCTGGCAGGACGCACCGACTTGCGGCCCCGAATGGCTCGATCAACGGCGTCCGCGTCGATCCTCGGACGATCCGGCTCGGCGGCCGCGCGGAGGATGACGTTCCTGAGCTCGCGCACATTTCCTGGCCAGTCGTGCGCCACCAACCTCGCGAGCGCGCGCGGGGTCAGCTCGCGCGGCCCCAGCTCGTGCATGGCTCGCTCGAGGATGACCCGCGCGATCGCGCCGACGTCGCCGCGCCGCTCGCGGAGCGGTGGGATCTCCAGGACGTAGACCTCGAGCCGGTGAAACAGATCGCGCCGGAACTGGCCGATGAGCACGCGCTGCTCGAGCGCGACGTGGGTCGCCGCGACGATGCGCGCGTCGTGCCGCTGCCCAGCGCCGTGGCTCCCTACCGCGCGCACCTCGTAACCGTCGAGCGCCCGGAGCAGCTTGGGCTGCGCGTCGAGCGGCAGCTCGCCCACCTCGTCGAGGAAGAGCGTGCCGCCCGCCGCCTCCTTGAATGCGCCGCGACGACGCGCGATGGCTCCGGTGAACGCACCCCGCTCGTGCCCGAAGAGCTCGCTCTCCACCAGCTCGCGCGGGAGCGCGGCCACGTTGAGCGCGATGAAGGGGGCGTCCACACGGCTCCCCTCGACGTGGAGGGCGCGTGCCACGAGCTCCTTTCCGGTACCCGTCTCGCCCATGACGAGTACGGGCGACGACTGCTTCGCGAGGACCCGTACGCGAGCGCCCAGGCGGCGCATCGCGAGAGAGCCGCCCGCCAGTCCGGAAAGCGGGGCGGCCTCGCGGGGCAGCTCATGGCCCTCCACGTCCTCGCACACGAAGGTCAAGGTGGTCTGTCCGATGACGACGGTCGTGCCCCCACCTCCCCACGCACGATCCACGCGCGCGCCGCCCACGAAGGTGCCGTTCTTGGAGCCCGTGTCCTGGACGACGAGGCCGCCGCCGAGACGCTGGACCTCGCAGTGGAGCGAGCTGACCATCGGATCGAAGACCCGGATCTGCGCCGATCGCGACGTCCCCAGGGTCATCCGCCCGGTGATGGGCACCTGGCGCGCGCCCTCGCTGTCCTGGATCTCGACGGCCCACGCCTCGCCCCGCCACGCGGGCACGAGATCGACCGTCACCGCTGATTCGCTGGTCTCCTCTTCCATGTGCTCCCCGGGCGCGAGCCCGCCTCGAGGACGCCCATCGACCGCCACCCGTCCCCGTTGCTCACAAAGTGCACACCGGTCCGGCGGAGAGCTCGAGGGGCACTCCCGGGCCCCGCCAAGCTGGACGACCGTCAGCCGCTGACGTTGATCCCGAGGGTCGAGCGCAGCGCGAGGTACTGGTCGCTGACGGAGAAGATGAGCAGCTCCTTCATCTTCTCCGCGGGCGGAAGGTCGCCGGGGAGCTGCGGCTCGGCCTGGATGATCTTCTTCGCGATCTCGAGGTCGCCGCACAGGAGCAGCCCTGCGCGGGCGGCGGTGATGTCCGTCGCCTGCATCCACCGCCTCAGGTCGGCCTTTGCCCCCTCCTCGATGAACTTCTGGACGACGAGTCGGAGCGAGTCCCGCTCCACAGGCTGTATGAACCGGGCGATCGACTGGGCCGTGGTGGCCACCGCCTGCGCCATCTCGGGCGGAACCTGGAAGTCCGCCATGATGAGCTTGATCGCGGAAAACAGCACGACCTTCAGCTCGCCGAGCGTAGGGAAGATGTTCTTGATGTAGTGCTCGCCACGGTACGTGGACAGGTGCTTGCCCACGATGAACGTGAGCTCCTGCGGCGTGAAGCCTGTGAGCACGGTCTGACCGGCCACGCTCGCCGGCGGGCGGGCAGCGACCGCCATGAGCGCCCCGGGCACATCGTTACGAACGTAGAGCTCGGGGAGCTGGACGCCGAGCACCTGACCCGCCCATCCGAACGTCTTCGCGAAGGTGACCGTGCTCGTGGCCGGATCCTGCTTGAAGCGCCGGTCGAGCGCGGGCAGCTGCTTCGCGGCCTGGAGGGCCTGGAGCTTCGCCGTCACGGCGGAGGGCGTGACCATCTCGAAGATCTTGCCGACGAAGATGCTCTCGTCGCGGTGGAAGAGGTTGCGCACCCACTGCTCGTTGTCGAGGCGGCTCTTCACCTGGATCATGCCGCGCGGCCGGTAGTCCTCGAAGAAGCGACGCTCCTCTTCCTCGGCGCGCTGCAGGAACGCGAGCGCGGCGCACATGCACCACGCACGGTCGTAGTCGTGCATCTTGAGCGCGAGCCGGTACAGGCTGCGGTAGGGGTCCACGCGAAGCGGGTCCTTCTGCAGCACGATGACGTGCTCGCCGATGGCCGCCTCGAGCTGGTCGGTCATCTCGTACAGCTCCGCGAGGATCTGACGCTCCTGTGGATCCTCCGGCTTCTTGTGCGCGGCCATCTTGAAAGCCTCGATGGCGCTCGCCGCGCTCTGGAGCCTATCGCGGTAGATGATGCCGAGCTGGTGCCAGAGGTTGAACTCGAGCTCGGCTCGCTCCTCCGGGCTCCCCTTCTGCTGGTCTGCCGCCGCTGTGGAGAGGCGGCGGAGCATCTTGCGGTACGCTCGCTCGAGGCCCTTCCAGTCACGGTTGTTCGTCAGGATCTTGTTGATGCGTTCGAACGCCTCGAGGTAGCTCGGGTTGAGGTCGAGCGCCTCGTTGAAGAGTTCGACCGCGCGATCGAGGTTGTTCTCCTTGTCGCGGAAGATCTGCGCCATCGTGAAGATGAACTTGCTCCTCCGCCCGTTGTCCTTCTCCATGTCCGCGATGATCTGGAGCGTGTCGATCATCTTCGCCCAGTTCTGCGAGCTCTCGTACAGTGTGAGCATCTTGTGGAGCAGCGGCCGGTTCTCCGGCTGGAGCTCGCGGGCCTCCTCGAGCGCCTCGATGGCCTTGAGCGGGCTCTTGTCGTGGTCGTTGCAGATGTCTCCAATCTCCATGAGGATCTTGAAGCGCTCTTCGCCCTCGATCACGTTGGCGAGGATCTGCCGCTTGTAGAAGACGACCTGCTTCCAGTCCTTGAGGTTCGTGTAGATCCCGACGAGCGCCTCGAAGGTCGGCCTGTGTGCGGGATCGACGCCGAGCGCCTTCTCGAAGTTCGTGATGGCCTGCTTCGCTTGGCCCTGCTCCCGCTTGATGCAGCCGAGCTTGAAGTAGACGTCGGCGCGCGCCTCGACCTCCTCCTCGGAGAGCGATGTCAGGACCTTCTGCAGGTTGGTGAGCGCCGCCGCCCAGTCGCGCAGCCGGAAACACACGTCCGCGAGGCCGCGGATCGTCGCCTGGTCGGTGAGATCGAGCTGGTGGGCCGTGCTGTACGCGCGGTACGCCTTGTCGTCCTTGCCGAGCGCAGCGCAGACGCGCCCGAGCTTCGCGTTCAGATCGTGCTGCTCCGCCCGATCACGCTTGCCCGCGCGGCGTACCAGCGTCTCGAGCAGCGGCTCGGCGCGCTCCCACAGCTCGCGCGCGACGTAGTCGTTGGCGAGCGGGAGAGCAGACTCGTCGTTCTCGGGGTCGGCCTCGTAGGCGGCCTCCCACGCGAGCACGGCGCTCTCGTGGTCACCGAGCATCTCCTCGCGGATCCTGCCGAGCTCGATGAGGAGCCGCGCGCGCTGCCGCGGCGCGCCAGCGAAGCCGACGGTGTAGCTCTGTTCCTGGTCGATGTACCGCGCCGCCTTGTCCCAGTCCGAATCGTCCATCGCGAGCTGGCGCAGGGCGCCGAGCGACGGGATGTGCGAGGGGTCGAGATCGAGGGCCTGCTCGTAGCGATCGCGCGCCTGCAGGCGGTCGCTGAGCTTCTCGTCGAGGGCCTTCGCGATCTTGAAGAAGGCCTCGACTCTCTGCTTCGTGTCCTGGGTGAGGTCCGCCACGCGGGTCATCGCGTCGATGGATTGGGCCGCATCCCCGAGCTTGTCGTAGGCCTTGGAGAGCGCCTCCCACGCGGGAACGTTGACCTCGTCGAGATCGACGATGTTGCGGTACGCGTCGATCGCGCGCTCCATGTCCTCGACCTCGTCCACGTAGACCTGCGCGATGGCGCCGAAGAGATCGATCTTCGTCTTCCGCTCGAGGGTGGCCCCGATGTGGCGCTCGTACGCGTTGACGAGCTCGAGCCACTGGCGGAGCTTCCTGTAGTTCCGCTCGAGCGCGACGTACGCCTCTTCGTGGTTGGGATCGATCTCGAGGAGCTGCTCGAGTCGCTGCGCGGCGAGATCCGGCTTGAGGAAGTGCTCCTCCTGGAGGCTCGCGACGTGCATGAGGATGTCGATACGCTCACGCTCCGTCGAAACGACGTCGAGCTCGCTCTCGAGCACGCGGACGAGGTCCGGCCACTGCTCCAACACCTCGTGGACGCGGCCCAGACCGCGGAGGCCCTGGAGGCTCGCCGGATCCGCGTCGACGACTTCGCGGTACATCGTCGCGGCGCGGGCGGCGTCACCCATCGACTCGAGGAGCGACCCGATGCGGAGCTTGACGTTCGCAATCTCGGCGGGATCGGTGAGCGCCGGGATCTTCTTGCCGAGCACCGCGACGAGCTCGGCGTTCTGACCGCGGGCAGCGTAGATCCGCTCGAGGTTCTCGATCGCCGGGACGAAGTGTGCATCGACGTCGAGGGCGCGGGTGAAGTACCCGACCGCGTCGTCGGTCTGCGACATGTGCGAGTCGAGGAGCTCCCCGAGCTCCGTCAGGATCTCCTTGCGATCGACCGGCGTGACGGCCACGTCGAGCGCGCGCGTCAGGGTCGTGCCGAGCTGCTGCCAGTTCTGGTTCTTGCGGTAGAGCTGCCCCATCTGGCGGAGCGCGCCGACGTTGTTCGGATCCAGCTGGACGATCTGCGCGTAATACGGCTGCGCGTACTCCGGATGGCCGAGGTCGTCGCCGTACCACTTCGCGAGGTGCAGGCAGAGGCGGATCTTCTGGGCAGGGACGGCCTCGGCCTGGAGCCAGTTGTTGGCCGTCTGGATGACCTCACCCCAGCGCCCTGTCGCCTGCGCCATGCGCTCGAGGTACCGCGCCGTCTCGCGGTCGTGGATGTCCTCCTGCAGGGCGTTGATGAGCGCGTCGAGCGCCTGGTTCTTGTCCTCGAGCTTCTCCTCGAAGACGCGGGCGATCTTGCGGAGCAGCTCGGTGCGCTCCGAAACCTCGGCCCGAGTGTCGAGGCGGGCAAGGTACAGCTCGATGAGGGGCTCGTTGCGGTTTGCAGCCGCGTGGAGTTTCTCGAGCTCGCGGAAGGCTTCGTCGTGTGTGGGCTCGGCCTCCAGGACCTTCTGCCACGCCGGCGTCGCCTTGTCCGGATCCTGAGCCTCCTCGTTCCACAGGCCGGCGACGCTGCGCAGCTCGTCGATCTTGAGCTGCTTGTCGTCGAGGGCATCGGCGCGGCGCATCTTGATGTCGATGACCTCCACCCAGCGCTCTTCGGCGCGGTAGATGGTCTCGAGGCGGTCCATCGCCTCGAAGTCGGGACCGATGTCCAGCAGCTTGCGCCACGCGTCGGCGGCGTCGAAGAGCTGCCCCAGCTGGTCCTGGTACGTACGGCCGAGCTCGCGGAAGATCTCCTTGAGCTCCTCGGCGTCGAGCATCGCCGCGGCGCGATCGACGGTCTGATGGAGCGCGCTCACGAGCTCGTTCGGATCGTTCTGGCGACGGCGAATCGCGGCCATCGCGCGAAGGGCGGCGAGGTTCGCGTAGCCGATGTCGAGCACGCGCGACCAGTTCTCGAGCGCGAGGTCGTCACGGCCCATCTGGTCGGTGAAGACGCGGGCGCGGCGCGTGAGGATGTTGACGCGATCGTCGTCCTCCGCGGCGATGTCGAACTGGCGCTCGAGCACGTCGACGAGCTCGCGCCAGGCATTCTGTCCCTGGTAGAGGTCCGACAGGGCCGCGAGGGCCTCCGGATCTTCGCCGCGGAGATCGAGGACGACCTTCCACCCGTCGATGGCGCGGAGAGGCTCGCCGAGCCGCTCGGCCGCCAGGTGCGCGAGCTTCGCGCGGATCTCCGCCTCGGCGACGTCACCGGACGCGTTCTCGAGCTCGCGCTCGTGGACCTCGTTCAGACGGATCCAGTCCGACTGACCCTCGTAGATGCGTGCGAGAGCCAGGATGGCGCCCTCGTGGGTGCGGTCGAGCCCGTCGAAGATCTTCCGGTACGAGGAGGTCGCGCTGGGGATGTCCGCGAGGTGCGTCTCGTAGACGTCGCCGAGCCGCGCATAGAAGTCGACGAGCTCCACCTCCTCGGCCGGCGCCTTGACGCGCATCTCGAGGATCTGGGCGAGAGCTTGCCAGTTCTCGCTCGCCGCGTAGATGCGATCGAGGTTGGCGAGTGCCTCCGTGTCCTGAGCGTCCACGGAGAGCACGTACGTGTACGTCTGCTCGGCGCGCACAACGTCCCCGAGTTGCTCCTCGTACGTCCGCGCGAGCCGCCTGCCGATGACCTTCTGGACGCCCGGATCCGCGTGGAGCGACACGATGTCGGCGTAGGCGTTCGCCAGCGTGTCGAAGCCCTGGTCGATGCCGTTCGCGAGGCGCGGCGCCTCCTCGCCCGACTTCTCGTCGAGCGGATACTCCTTGAGGGCCCGGATGTACGTCGCGAGCGTCTGGACCGGATCGCCGAGCCGCTCCTCATGGAGCTCTGCGATGCGGTAGTACGCCTGGAGCCGGTCCTCCTCGCCGCCGAGGCCGCCATCTTCTGGCTTGACCGGGGGCACGTGGGCGAGCTGGGCCTCGTAGACCCTCGAGAGCTTCTCCCACTCGCTCGACTGGCGGTAGAGAGGCTCGAGGATCTCCGCGATCTCGACCTGCTTCGTGCCGGCGGCGAACAGGGCCTCGAGGGCCTCGAGCGTCGTCTGGTGCTCCGGGGCGGCGTTGAGCACGTCACGGTACGCGGAGATCGCGAGATCGAGGTTGCCGAGGCGCTTCTCTTGCACCTGACCGAGCCTGTACTTGAACTCCAGGATCTCGTCCGGTGTCTGGCCGATCTCGGCCTCGACCGCGAGGATCGCGGCGAGCTCCGCCCAGCGCTCCGTCTGGACGTACAACCGATCGAGGGACCGCACGGCGCTCTGGTTCTCGGCCTCGACGCCCGTCACGCGCTGGTAGCGCACGATGGCGTTCTCGACGTCCTCGAGCTGCACCTCGAAGATCTGTGCGAGCCGCAGCCCGAGCTCGATGAAGCGGTCCGGCGTCTCTGCGAGCTTGGCGAGCTCGGCGTCATACAGACGCGCGACGTCTGGCCAGCGGTTGACCACGGTCGCCAGTCGTTCCAGGTTCTGAAGCGTCTGCTCGTTGCCGTTGTCGAGGGCGATGGCTCGCGCAAGCGTGTCGAACGCCGACGCGTGGTTCTCGAGCATGTCCTCGTACAGGCGGGCGATCCTGTGGAGCAGATCGACCTTCTGGAACGGATCGCTCGCATGGGCGACCTGCACCTCGTGCACGCTGATGAGCTTGGGCCAATCGCTCGCGCCCTCGTACACGGGCTCGAGGACCGCGGCCGCGCCGAGCGGATCACTGTCCCCCGCCTTGAGGCCTTCGAGCGCGACAAGGGTCGGCGCGTGATCGGGCTTGCGCCCCAGGATGTCGCGGTAGATCTCCACTGCGCGCGCGACATCTTCGAGCCGCCTCTCGTAGAGCTCGCCGATGCGGTAGTGGAAGCTGATGGCCTCCTCCACGTCGGAGGTCATCTCGCTCTCGCGCTGGAGGATGCCGAGGAGGTCGCTCCAGTTCTCTGCTTGCTCGTAGAGCACATCGAGGCGTGAGAGGGCCTGCACGTCGTCCGGATCGATCTCGAGGACGCGCTGATACGTCTCGATCGCGCGCGGGACGTCGGTGAGCTCGCGCTCGTACACCGCCCCCACCTGGTAGAGGATCCGCTTCTTCTCCTCGGGGTCGACCACGAGGTCCGTCTTCTTGGCGAACGCGGAGAGGAGATCCGTCCACCGCGAGAGCCCGAGGTATCGCTTCACGAGCGCGTCGAGCGCGCGAATGTCGTCCTCGTCGATGGAAAGGACCTTCTGGTAGACGAGGATCGCAGCCTCGGGCTTCTCGAGGACGTCCTCCTCGATCGCCGCGGCCTGGAAGAGCGCCTCCTTCTTGTCCTGCGGCTCGTCGAGGATTTCACTCTTCTGCTGGAGGATCAGCGATAGCTCCGCGTATCGCTCCGTCTGGCGGAAGAGCCGCTCGAGGGACTCGGCGGCGGTGAGGTGGCACACGTCGATGGTCAGCACGCGCCGGTAATGGGCGACCGCCGTGTCGGCGTCGGCGATGTCCTGCTCGAACAGGCGCGCGCTCGTCATGAGGAGGGAGCTCGCGAGCGCAGCGTCCTCGCACTTCCCCGCGAGGTCGTCGTAGACGGCGCACAGGTCCGCGAAGCGCCCCGTGGCGCGCCCGAGCCGTTCGATGGTCTGCTGGCTCAGCTCGTTCGCCGGGTCCTCGCGCATCGCGCGCGCCAGCGTGTCGAACGCCGCGCTCTGATCCCCGGCTGCGTCCTCGTAGAGCTGCGCGATCTGGTGGAGGAGCTCCACCTTGCGGGCCGGGTCGTCGCTGCGGCGGACCTGGACCTCGTGCGCGCCGATGAGCTTCTGGAAGTCGCCCGCCTGGCGGTAGAGCGGCTCGAGGAGGTCGGCGATGCCGAGCTCCCACCGGCTGTCCTTGCCGAGGCGCTCGAGGGCGGCGAACGCCGCCTGGTTTCCCATGTCATGCTCGAGGACCGTGCGGTAGTTCTCGATCGCGACCTCGACCTGCTGCATCTCGGTCTCGCGGAGCGCGGCAAGGCGCAGCATGAGCGCGATACGCGCCTCCTCGACCGACGCAAGGGCGAGCTGGGCTTCGAGGTTGTCCGCCAGGTCACCCCACATCTTCTGGCGCACGAAGAGGTTGTCGAGCGCTCCCAGCGCTCGCGTGCTCGATGGATCGAACTCGAGCACCTTGCGGTAGCAGGTGACCGCGTCCTGGGGCCGGCCGAGCCTTGTGTCGTAGATGATCGCCATCTGGGCGAAGAGGCCCTCACGCGCCTCCGGATCCACGGTCTGCTCGACGCGTCGCTCGATGACGCCGATGAGGTCCGTCCAGCGTTCCGTGCGCACGAACAGCTGCTCGAGCGCCGCCAACGCCTCCGGATCGGTCGCGTCGAGGGCGAGGACCTGGTGGTAACAACGCGCCGCGTCGTCGACCATCTCGAGCTGACCTTCGAAGGTCGCCGCAAGTCGCATCCAGTAGTCGCGGGCGAGCGTGGCGTCGGCGAGCGCGCGCGCGATCTCCTCGTAGAGGACGACCAGCTTCGGGTAGGCTTGGGCCGCCGCCGCGACGGACTCGATCTCGTCGCGCGTCTCGGTGTTCTGTGGATCCTCGCGTAGCGCGCGAGACAGCGCCTCGAAGGCGCGACCCGGATCTCGCAGGGACTCCCCGCTGATACGCGCGATCTTGCGGAGAAGCTTCACCCGCCGGAGCGTGTCGCTCTCGGCGTCCGCGAGGATGCCGAGGGCACCGATGAGCCGTTCCCAGTCGCCCCGCTCCTCGTAGATGGACTCGAGGATCTCCGCCGCCTCGGCGCGAAGTCCCTCGTGGCCGAGCATCGCCTCCAGCGCGAGCCGCGCTCCGTCGTGCTTGGCGTCGAGGAACAGGATCTCCTTGTAGTTCTCGAGCGCTCCCGGCGCGTCGTCGAGATACTTCTCGAGCGTCTGCCCGAGGCGGAACTTCAGGTCGACGAGCTCACCCTCGGCGACGTCGATCTCGATGCGCTTGCGCAGCGTGTCGACGTAGGGCTCCCAGCGCTGCAGGCTCCCGTAGAGCCGGTCGAGCGCCGCGAGGGCGGCGCCGTCCTGCGGCTCGTCCTCGAGGACTCCGACGTACGTGTCGATCGCGCGATCCACGTCCTTGAGCTCGGTCTCCTGGAGCGCGGCGATCGAATAGCTGATCGTACGCCGCTCGGCCCGATCGCCCGCGATCTCACGCTTCTTCTCGTAGATGCCGAGGAGGTCGTCGAACCGCCGTGTCTGACGGTAGAGCCGCTCGAGCGCGGCGATGGCTTCGGCGTTCTCCGCGTCGGCATCGTAGACGGCGCGGTAGGCGTCGAGCGCCTCGTCGACCCGCGACACCTCCTCGACGAGGATGCGTCCGAGCCTGAGGCGCAGGGGCCCCGTGACGGCGGGATCGAGCGAAGCGTCGATCGCCGCGCGATAGGCCGCGATGAGGCGCTCCCACCCCGAGGTGACCTGCGCGGCGCGCTCGGCGTCGGCCATGCTTGTCTCGTCGCCCGGGAACAGCTCGAACGCGGACAGGTAGCGCTCGAACGCGCGCTGCGGGTCCTTGACCTTGGGACCCTCGTACAGCGCGGCGACCTCGCGGAGCAGCCCGAGCTTGGAGAACGCGTCCTCCTCGTGCCCGAGCTTGACCTCGATCGCGTTGGCCAGCGCCTTGCTGTTGGACGCAGCCGTGTAGATCGGGATGAGCGCCTCGGCCGCGCGGAGGTTGTCCGGCTCGAGTTCGAGGACCTTCTCGTAGGCCTTCGCCGCCCGGTCGGACTTCTGCTTCTTGTCAGCCCACAGCTCCGCGATCTTGAAGAGCAGGCCGATCTTCGCGGTTCCGGACTCCTTCGCCTCCTGCTGCTCCAGGACGCGGATGAACTCGTCCCACTTGCCGCTCTCGGCATAGAACACCTCGAGCTCGTCCCAGTGGCCGAGGGCGAGGTACTTCTTCTTGAGTGCTTCCTGCGCCTTCCGGTCGTTCGGATCGAGCACCAGCAGGGATCGCCACGCCGTGACCGCGCCCTCGTCGTTGGACAGGCGGTCGCCGTAGATGGTGCCGAGCTTCGACAGGATCTGGATCTTGAGCGGGGCGTCGTAGGTCGTTTCGGCCTGCTTCTCGAGGATCGTGACCAGCTTGTCGAACTCCTTGGAGCGCTCGTAGAGCTGGGACAGAGCTTGCAGAGCCTCCGCGTTGGAGTCATCGCTCTCCAGGACCTCGCGCCAGAGGTCGATGCACACCTCGGGCTTCTTGACGCGCTCCGTGGCGAGCTTGGCGATTTCGAGGAACTTGGCGCCGCGCATCGGCCCGTAGCTCATGCGCTCGGCTTCCCGACGCTCGAGTCCGAGGAGCTTCTCCCAGTCGCGCCGCTTCTCGTACATCTGGCGCAGGTACGAGATCGCCGTGTCGTTCTCGGCGTCGAGAGCGAGGATCTGCTCGTACGCCTTCACCGCCTCCGCCTGGTTCGCGAACTTGTTGACGTAGAGGTCGGCGGCCTTCGCGTAGAGCTCGATCTTCTCGACGTCGTCGGGGACCGCCGCCGCGAGCGCGAGCAGGGTCTTCACGTACTCGTTGAAGCGCTTCGCCGCCTCCTGCTTCTCCGCGAGCGCGCGCAACTCGGCGATCTTCGCATCGTCCGCGGCTTGCGGCTGAGGAGCGGGCTCGGCGGGAGCTGCGACCGCTGCGGGCGGCGGCTCCACCGGAACCACGGCGGCGGGGGCCGGCGGCGGCACGTCGACCACGGGGGCGGGCGGCGCGGCGATCGGCGCCGGTTCTGGTGGCGACGGCGTGACGGGGGCCGGCGGCGCGACCTCGACGACCGGCGGCACGGAGGCGGCGATCGCGGCCGCGAGGATGCCGGGCGGCACGACGCTGGTCGAGTCGCTGTCGTCGAGCGCGGGCTCGTCGGCGGACGGGGCGGGCGGCGGGGCCGTGAGTCGCTCCTTGCGGGAGCGGACCGACTCGCCGATCTGCTGCTCGAACGCGCGGAGCTGCGGATGATCCGGCTCCAGCCCGGAGAGCCGCTCGAAGAGCGCTCGCGCGCGGTTGAGGTTGCCGGCCTCACGCCACGCGATGACCGCCGTCTGTGCGAGGATGGACGAACCCCGCCCGTTCGCGCCGGTGACGGCCTCCTCGGCGATCGTGATGACGCGATCCCAGTCGCCGCCCTTCTTGCCGTAGATGTCGCGGAGGAACTGGAACGCGCCCTCGTTCTCGGGATCGAGCTTGACCGACTCCTCGAGGAAGCGAGCCCCGACGTCGACGCTCTGGTGCCTCAGCACCCAGCGGATCCCGAACGTGAGCGCAGCATACGCGCGGTCCGCGCGCGTCGCGAGCCCTGCGAGGATCTCCTTCTGCGTCGCGTCGAGCTCGTCGGCCCGCCCGGCCTCGACGAGGATGCCCTCGTACAGCGCGGCCGTCTGCTTCGACACCGCGTCCGCGGCGTATGCACGCCGGAGCATACCCTCCACCTCCGACGGAGCGAACCGCTTGAGGATGCGCGCGACGCGAAGGAACTGCCTACCGAGCGCGGCCCCTGGGCTGCCACCGTGCGCGGCGCTCAGGATGGAGGCCATCCGCTCCTGCCACGTGGTCGCGTCGACCTGGGCGTCCTCGAGGCAAGCGCTCGCCTCGGCGTTCTGCCCACCGCTGGCGCCGAGGGCGCGCGCATAGACGGACGTCGCCTTCTCCATGTCGCCGAGATCCGTCAGCACGTCGCCCAGCTCGACCAGGATCGCGCTCTGGCGCTCGCCCGGAGTCGACGTCTTGAGCTCGAGCTCGAGGAGCTTCTGGACCATGGCAAGCTTGCCGAGATCCCAGTAGATGCGTCTCGCGCCCTCGAGGCTCTTCGACACCTGCGGGTTGAGCTTGTACGCGTCCTGGAAGTGTTTGAGCGCGCGCACGCCCGACAGGAACTTCGACTCGAGCACCTGCCCGAGACGGAGGTGGAGGTTCGCCCTCGTCTCGTTCGGCCCGCCGGCGGCGATGGCGCTCTCGAGCTCTTCGACCAGGCCCTGCCAGTCGCGAATCGCCTCGAGGTGGGAAAGACGCTCCTCTAGTAGATCCATTGACTCCTCGGATGCTTTGGGTGCGCCGGAGTGTGACCCCCGGCGGAGGGTGCGCACCTTCGGCGGTTGCCTGGGCGCGCTCCCGACCTACGACTCTGAAACGACTGGAGCACGGTCGCGCAGCTGTTCGAGGGCATCCTCGACCCGATGGCGACGGTGAAACTTCGCGCACAACGGTACCAGAGCGCGCGAGAGATTTGGTGAATGTTCGCAGTGACCTTCGCTGTGTTCGCTCTCCACCCACCCAGCCCGGCGCGGCTCATGTGGTCTTTTTACCTACATGGCGACCTGGAACGGGCTCGATGGCTACTGCAGCGCGCCGCCCATCTTGCTGGCGAACTGCTGAGCTTGCGCACACTGGTCCGCGTACCGCTTCGCGGCCGCGCCCTTGCAGATCATCTTCTGGAACGCCGCGAGCTGGGTCATCGCCTCGCTCTTGCGGGGTGGCGTCACCTGCGCGTACGCCGCGCCGAGGTTGAAGAACGCGATGGCCTGCCCGGGATCGGTGCAGGTTCCGCAGGCACGCTTCGCGAGCTCGTACTCCTTGAGCGCATCGTCGAGTCGGTTGCGCGACTCGTGGATCTGCCCGTAGAGGCTGTGCAGGTTGAAGAGCCCCTTGTCGCCCTCCTTCCCGAACGAGAGCCCCTCCTTCACCGTCTGCTCGGCGAGGTCGATGTAGCCCAGGCGGTAGTACAGGTCGACCAGTGGCCCGTAGAAGCCCAGCACGTCGGGCTTGATCTCGATCGCCTTGGTGTACTCGCGCAGCGCGCCCTGCTCGTCGTCGAGGTGGAGCAGAACCTCCGCGAGCTCGAAATGCGCGTCCGGGAGGTTGGGATCCTTCTTGATGGCCTCCTCGAGCGGGCCCTTCGCATCCGACCAGTTGGCGGACGCGCCCTGCTTCGCCGCTTGCCGCGCGATCGCGATGCCGCGCTTCTCGGTGTAGTCGGCGTGGGTGGGCGCGATCTTCTCGGCCTTCGCGCACGTCGACGCGACCTTGTCCCACGCCTCCTTCTTGCTGTAGGCGCGCGCCAGCTTCCAGAGGATGCGGTGGTTCGTGGGATCGAGGTTCGTCGCCTGCTCGTACTTCGAGATGGCTTCGTCGACGTTCGTGTCCTTCGACTTGTCGGCCTCGATGGCGAGGTTGACGGCCTCGATGTTGTTGCGGCTGCAACCCGACGCGAGGAGCGCGAGCGCGAGGGACGTCACCAGCTTGGCGAAGATCTTCATGTGGGGCGGCAGTGTAGAAGCAATCGTCCGCCGCTGTCGATCCGAAAAAACGCTTCGCCGGGAGGTCGAGGGGGCCTCTCAGCCCCCTCGCACGTCACTGGTCGCCAGGGTTGAAGATGATCGGGTAGACGACCGTGACGATGCCGCCCTCGGGCTGTGGAAACGACAGGTTGCTGAACCCGCGCACCACGCAGCCGACGACGCCCTGGTCGGGCAGATCCGATCCCCCGTCCTGCGACATCGAGACGGCGCCGCTACGATCGATGACGAACTTCACCGCGACGCGCCCCTGCAGGTTCGGGTTCGTACGGAGCCCGTTCTCGTAGCAGAGGCGGAAGCGTCCGAAGTTCTGCCGGACGATGCGCTGGATGACCTCCGGCGGGAGCCGCCCGTTCACCTGCGTTGCGCCCGGACGGATCGTCGGCACGCGCGTCTGGTGCGCGCCGCCCAGGCGGCCGTGGCCGTTACCGAAACCCTGGCCCGTGCCTGTGCCCGCGCCGTGGCCGATCGTACCGACGTTGCCGAGGCCGATGCCCTCGCCGCGACCACCACCGCCCTCGCCGACGCCCGAAAGACCGAGACCGCCGGCGCCGAACGAGTCGCCGATGGAGTCGCCCCACATGTTGCCGCGCGCGCTCATGGGGTCGTTGCCGAGCGACTCCTCGCGGCCCCACGGAGCGGTGGGCGCGCTCGGATCGCCGCCTGCGCCGACGTTGAGCAGGCCGATCATTCCGAACTCGGCCGCCTCCTTCAGCGCCGCCTGGCGGGCGATGTGCGGATCCGGGTTGTCCTGCGGCCCCTGCACGCCGAACTTCTTCCCGGTATCCTTGGTGTTCGGGTTCCCCATGGAACCCTCCTCGCCCTTGGCGCGTGTCCCCGTGCCGCCCTCCTTGTTGTCGGCGTTGGCGTCGGGGACCTGCTCGGTCGGCTTCTCTTCCTGCTCACGCTCCGCCGCCGCGTTGAGCATCTTCTGCATCAGGAGGATCTGATCGCGGTCGATCGCCTCCGCGTCGTCGCCACCAAGCTTGGGCATGAAGAACGCGAGCGACGCGATCACCCCCATGTGGAGCAGGAACGACAGGCCGACGAAGAGGTACGCGGCCGGCTCGAAGTTGGCGAACATGCCCACCGGCGGCGACTTGCCCGCGTTCACCGCAGCGACCTGGAAGCCGAGGCCGCTGTCGAGCACCATCGTCGCCTTCGCGTTCGCGGGCAGATCGAACTCGTGCGCGCCTCCGAGCTCGCCGGACGTGCGTGCCCGGCCGGAAGAGATGAGCGTCGCGAGATCGACCTTGCCCTGACCGGGGATGTCGACATGGCCCGTGGTGCGCGGCAGGATGATCAGGGTGGCGGTGCCGCCGCCGCGCGAGACGACCACCGGTGCGCGCGTGGTGCCGAGCGCTTCGCTCGGCACGTAGTAACCGCACCCCGGCTCCTCGCCGACGAAGTACGGCCGGGGCGGCGTGAGGTGCTCCACGTGGAGGACGTTCGTATCCCAGAGAATCATCACCTCGACCGCCGCGACGTGAAGCTCGACCTCATCGGGGTTCACGTCGGGACCGCTCTTCACCATGGAGTAGGTGAACGGCTGGTTCGGGTCGAAGTCGCTCCCACCCGGAGCGTTGATGCCCGCGTAGGCGAGAGCCTGCCCCTGATCGGCGGCCTGGGCGACAAAGGGGTTGGCCGGCGCGCCGAACGGGCTGGGCGGAGGGGCGAACGGATTGGCGGCCGGGGCCGCAGCGCCGAACGGATTGGCGGCCGGGACCGCAGCGCCGAACGGATTCGCCGCGGGGGCGGCTCCAAACGGGCTGGCTGGCGGCGACGGCGCCGCGAACGGGTTGTTCGCCGGGAGGCTGGCGGACGGCGCCACAGCGGCGGCCGGGATGGTGGCGTCGGCGGCTCCCGGAACCGGGATCGCGGCGGTGGGCGTCACGACGCGCGTGGTCGGCGCTGCGGGTCTCGGCGACCCGGAGGCCGCGGGCGGCGGCACCGATCGGGGAGCCGCCGCGGCGGCCTCGTCCGCCTTCTCGAGGTGGATCATCGTCGACCCGATCTGAACCTGATCGCCAGGACGGATCTTGCACTTGTTGACGCGCTGGCCGTTGACCATCGTCCCCGGCTCGTTGCCGAGGTCGATGAGCGTGATGTCGGAGGTGGACGCGACTTCGATGACGGCGTGCATGCGCGACGCCAGCTCATCGTCGACGCGGAGATGGCTCCGCGGATCCTTGCCCACCTTGACGATGTCCTGCGCCACCGTCTCCCGACGGACGAGCTGGTCACCCTGGTAGAGCGCAAACGTGAGCGCAACCTTCGCCTTGCCTTCCATCGAACTACCTTCCCGATTTCGCGACCTCGAAGGAGGTCATCGCCTTCACCAGCCAGAAGCCGTCACAAGTAAAGAGTCCCGCAAGCGCGCGCTTTGTTGGACCGGGAGCCTCGCGGGACCTCTCGGCCCCGTTGGGACCCGTCAGAGATTCTCGACCGACTTCAGCATCTCCGGCACGAACGAGGTGCGGGGGCGGATGAGGGTCGTACGCACGGGCCCGGGCCGAACGCGGATCGTCGCGTCGTTGGGGCCGAAACCACCCGCGCTGAGCGGGTCGTCCGAGAACTCGTAGCCGTAGCCATCGGACTTGTCCTTCGCGGCGGGCTGCGCGCCCTGCGCGAACGCGGACGCGCTCGTGAGGAGGACACCCACGCCGATCAAGGCCATGATGAAACGCTTCGTGATCATGTTGTCGCTCCTCTCGCCTCACCTCTCAGGAGCGCGCGGGACGCGGGCCCTGATTACAGTGAGAGTGTACGCCCCGATGAGGCCGTCCGTCAAATCCAAGTGCGAAAGGCGCGGGCCCTCGGACAGCGCCGATTTGTGAAGGTTCCCAAGAAAATCCCGGTGCTCACTCTTTTGTTCGTCAGGGCTTCGCTGGAGGAGGGGCTCCACCTGGCGGCGGAGCGGCGCCCCCCGGAGGGGGTGCTGCACCACCGGGGGGTGGCGTCGGCGTGCCCGGTTCGGGCTTCACCTCCAGGTTGATGAACGCGATCTTGTCGTCGATGTCGCCCATCCGGCCCCGATCCTTGTCGGTACCGTTCCCGCGGGACGCCTTGATGGCGCCGTCGTACTCGGGCTTCCCGGCGGCCTTCTCGATGAACTGCTGGTAGATCGCCTTCGCCTTCGTGAGCGCCTCGATCGTCTTCTCCTTCCCACCGCCGGCCTTCGCCTTGTACTCGTCGGTGAGGATCGCCTCGTTGTAGTAGGCGTCCGGACGGTTGGGATCGAGCTTCTTGCACGCGTCGAGCTCGGCCTGGACGGCCGCGACCTGCGCGTCGTAGTTCGAGTCATTGATGAGCCCGCGCAGCGCGAGCGCGTTGCCGAGGTGCGCGTCGTAATCGTTGCGCATCTCGAGCGCCTTCTTGTAGGCCGTCGCCGCCTCACCGAAGCCGCGGAACGAGAGGTTGACCGCGGCGTAGTTCATCTGCGCCTCGAAGAACTTCGCGTCGAGCTTCGCCGCCGTGGCGAACTCGGCGACCGCGCTGTTGACCTGGCCGAGCTCGTTCTGGATGAGGCCGGCGGTGTTGTGGATGGGCGCGTCGTTCGGGTTCTTCCTGATGGCCTGCGAGCAGACGAGCGCCGCGAGCTCGAGCTGCTGGACGTCCGCGCGCTTGCCCATCGCGGCGTTCGTCGCGATCTGGCGGCCGCGGCCGCCCTTCTGGGAGGACTTGATGGCGCCGGCGCGCTTCTTCGCGTGCTGGAAGTAGTACAGCGCGAGCTGGTTGAACGCGGGCATGTACGAGTCGTCGATCGCGAGGGCGCGCTGCAGGTTCTGCTTCGAGCACTCCATGTCGTCCTTGCAGCCCTGATCGCGCGTCGATCCGTCCCGCTGCATCTGGAAGAGCGCGAGGTTCACGAGCGCGGGCACGTTCTGGAACTTGGCGTCCTTCACCGCCTGCTGCAGCTCCGTGATGACCGCGTCCTCGTTCTGGTTGTCCTTGTACTTGTAGAGCGCGAGCTGGGCGCGCGCGTGGTGGAAGTTCGGATCGTCCTGCAGGGTCTTCTCGAACTTCGCGCGCGCCGACTTGTCGTCGCCGCAGCGCTGATGGGAAAGACCCGCGTTGAACGTCGCCTCGGGGAACTTGCCGCCCTTCTGTCGCGAGGCGGCGTCCTCGAACTTCTTCGAGGTGTCCTTGCACGACTCGTCGCTCCAGTCGTTGGCCTTGTCGTGCGCGAGGAAGGCCTCGAGCGCGGCGCTGAACTGCTGCGTCGCTTCGGCGGCGATCTGCTCGCGCGGCGGCGCGCTCGCGGTCGCCTTCGCGGTCGGGGTGGTCGCCGTCTGTGGCGGCGGGGGCGAACCGCACGCGGCGGCCGCCATTACCAGAGCAGCGACCGCGCCGAGCGTGGGGAGGGCGATGCGACGCCTCGACCCCTGCGGGAGCAGGGAGCCGAGCACCGGGAGGGTGGAAGGGATGGGGCTGTGGTTTCTCATGGCTACTTCTTCTTCCCCGCCGGAGGCTGCTTCCCCGCCGGAGGCTGCTTGCCCGCGGGCTTGGTGTCCTTGTCCTTGTCCTTGTCCTTGCCCTCGCTCGCCGACTTGTCGGCGGTCGCGGCCGGGGGGTGCCAGAAGCTGCCGCCGACGAGCACGGGCGGCGAGCGCTCGTCGAGGCCGCTGTTGGCCAGGGTCGGCGCGCCGCGGATCTCGTCGACGACGTGGTATTCGGACTTGTAGTTCTTCGCGAGCCACACCTCGCAGGCGCGGGAGAACTCGTCGAAGAACTGGTACTTGACCGAGAGGTCGAGGCACTTCTTGAGCGCCGGCTTGGCGTGGTTCACCTTGAACGGCTCGCTCGCCTGATCGAGGCTGTTGAGGTAGTTCAGCTTCACGTCCGCCCAGGAGAGCGTGTCGCCCGTGCCAGGTACGAAACCCTTCTGGTTCCACTGCGCGGGGTAAGGCGCGCGGCGGAAGTCGTCGACGAGCCCGCCCCACATGAGACCGGCGCGCGAACCGGCGGCGATGACCCACTTCGGCGGCGGCACGGGCTTGAGCTCGAGGATCTTGACGTACTCGGGCTCCACCTTCTCGATGGCCGCCTTCTTCTTCTCGTACCAGTCCTTCACCTTGGTGTTGATGTGCTTCATCACCTCGTCCTTCTTCTCGCCGCTGCCCCGGTACTCGGGGAACTTCAGCGTCTCGACGTTGGCGAGGCGGGAGTCCTCGGCGGCCTGGAAGAAGGCTTCGCCGATCGCGGTGAGCGTGCGGGCGAGCCGCTTGTCCGTCTGTGCCTGATCCTCCCCGGGGTAGGCAGCCTTGATCTTCGCCTCGGAGTCGGCGGGGTTCGTCCAGAGTTCGCGCACCTTCTTGTACTCGACGCGCGCCTCGTTGTCCCAGTGGTCGAGGCCGGGGTGGTGGAGCTTGGCGAGCGCGTGCGCGTACGCGGCGTGCGCCTGGATCTGGATGTCGGGCGCGGCCTTGTTGAGGACGGCCATGGACCCGGAGAACCGCTTTCGCGCGTTGTCCCAGTCCTCCTTCTCGATGTAGTGCGCGCCGATCGCGAACGCGATGGCCGCCGTCTGCGCAGGCTTCGCGGCGCCGTAGTTCTTCTCGAAGAGCCGTGCGTCCTCGATGGCCTCGTTCTCCTGGCCGAGGCCGAGGCGGAGGAGCACGGCGTCCGACAGCGCGACGTCTGCCTTCTCGGCCTTGGGATCCGCCTTCGCGAACTTCTCGAACCAGTCCGCGGCCTGATCGTACACCGCGATGGCCTGCCAGTTTCCGCCGATCTCGTACACCGCCTTCTTCGCCAGCGGTGACTTCCCGCCGGTCTCGGCGTCGTAGTTGATGAGCTGTGTTCGGGCGGTCATCGCCTTGGAGATGAGGCGCGCGGCCTGGTACGCCTTCGCGGCGTTGTAGATGATTTCGTCACAGCGGTCGGCCTGCGGCGGCTGCTTGTTGGACACGGGCTCCTTGCAGTAGCGGCGGAACATCTCGGAGTAGCCGTTGCCGGCCTCCTCGAAGTCCTTCAGGGCGGCGGTGCCATCCGCGCCACCGGCGCGCTCCACGAGCTTCTGCGCCTTGAGGCGGAGGAGGTCGACCTGAACCTTGTTCAGGTTGGTGCACTGCTCCGCGTTCTTCGCTGCCTTGTCGCCCTGACAGTAGAGCTCGATGAACTTCGGCACGTCGGTCGCCATCTCGTCGAAGCAGCCCGGGCGGGCCGGCTGGAGGTGCGAGCCGATGACGTTGATGCTCTCGAGGTAGAGCTGCGCCGCGTAGATGCCGACCTCGCCGCGATCGGCGTTGTTGAGGGCGATGTCACGGAAGGCCCAGCCGGCCTCCTCCCAGTGCTGCGCCTCGAAGTACGTACGAGCGCGCGCGTACTTGACCTCGACGAGCTGGTTCTGCCCCTCGGTGTCCTTCTCCGGCGGCTTGATGTAGCAGATGTAGCGGTTGAAGGCCTGGATCATGCCCTTCTGGTTGTCCGTGAGATCCTTGGGCTTGAGCTTGGCCTCCTCGTCCGCCGACTTCTTCTTCTCGTCTTCCTTCTTCTGGCCCGGGAGGTTGCCCGAGCCCTTCTTGCCCTCGCCCTTGGCGTGGGTCTGATCGTAGATCTTCTGGTAGCAGAGCACCGACGCGTACGCGGCCTCGGCGGCCTCGGCGGCCTGCGGGTTCTCCGCCACGACCGCGTCGAAGGCCGGGCCGCACTCCGCCCAGCGCTCCTGGAAGTAGAGGAGGTCCGCCATTGCGTAGCGGATCTTGTAGATGTTCGGCCAGTCCTCCTTCGTGATGCGCGGGAACTGGAACTTCGCGAACTCGTCCGCCGTCCACGTCTCGGCCACCTTCTTGTAGAGGTAGGTCGCGAGGGTCATCGTCTTCTGGTCGCCGGTGCCGCGCTGGCCCTGCGAGCCCACGGCCTCGAGGTGGTACGCCATCGCCGTCTCGCTGAAGAGCGCGGCGGTCTTGTTGGCGCACTCCTGCTTCGCGTCGGCGTTGTGCGGGCCGTGCTTGAACTCCTGGAAGGCCTTCATCTGGTTGTCGAGCTCGCTCTTGATGAAGTCCTTGTTGCCGGCCTTCATCGCCATCGTGGCCTCGGTGATGTGGGCCTGGTAGGTGCAGGTCTTCGCGCTGCCGCGGTCCCGCGCGAGGAGGTCCTTGTAGAGGAGGATGGCCTCCGGGTAGTGCCCGGTGTCGAGGTAGTTGTTGCCGAGATCGTCCATCATCTTGAACGTCTTCTCGTTGTTCCCCGTGTCCCCGCTGATGCCCTTGAAGAAGTCGTGGGCGCGCGCCGGGTCGCCCTTGAGGGCATAGATGGGGATGATGTCTCGGCGCGCACTGTCGGCGAGCTTCGCCGCGCCGGGGAGCTGGCTGAACGTGGTCCCGTAGTCGATCGTCTTCTTGAAGGCGTTCATCGCCTTGTCGAGCTCGCCCGTGTTCCAGTACACGTACGCGAGCTTGTAGAAGGCGTAGCCGTACACCTTGTTGTTCGGCGGCGGGTACTTGATGACCTCGATGTACGCCTTGCCGGCGAGGTCGAACTTGCTCGGATCGCCCTGGGCCTCGTTGAAGAAGAGCTCGCCGAACGCGAGGTACGCGTTCGGGATGTACTTCGACTGCGGCGCCTTGTTGATGAGCTCGTAGTAGACGTTGCGCGCCTGCTTGTAGTCGCTCGCCTGCTCGTACTCGTACGCGAGGTAGTAGAGCACCTCGTCGAGCTGCGGGTAGTTCGGGTACTCGTTCTTGATGAGCGAGTAGTTCGCGATCGCCTTGCCGCGGGCGGCCTTCATGACCTGGTCGGCCTGGTTGGCCGTGGTCTGCTGCTTGCCCGCCTCGGCGGCGTTCGTCTTCTTGGCGGCGTCGCGCGCGATCTCCGCGTTGGTCTTGTCGCGGAAGGCCGCGCTCTCCAGCTCGACGTAGTCCTCCGCGAGGCGCCTCGCGAGGGTGGGCCGGTCGGGCGCGTTCTTCGCCGTGGTGGCGAAGAGGCTCTCGATGCCCTGGATCTCCGTCACGAGCAGCGCTCGCTGGCGCGACTGGAGGCGCGACTTGCGCTCGTCGCGGGGGATCTCGTTGACGCCGGGCTGGTTCGGCTTCGTCTGCTGGTCACGCTTCTTCAGATCCGCGGGGGGCGGCGCCGAGTGGAAGTTGACCTGCGGTGTCTTGCCGTGCGCCCCGACGTTGAAGTCCTTCGGACCGCCGCTCTGGCAAGCCGCGAGCAGGTCCTTGGCCTTCTGCTCGATACAGACCTCGGCCGAGAACGCGGAGGACGCCGTCACCAGCGCGCCCGCAGCAACCATGAAAGAAAGGACCCGCTTCATTCCCGTTACCTCCCGCACTTCGAGGTGATCGTCTGCCTGTAGAAGCCGAGCTCGTCGCGCCAGTACTCGCCGTCGAACGGCCAGATGACGTGCTCCTCGTCGGGCTTCACGACGTTTCGCTGCGACTCCTGCACGGAGACCTGCGCGCCGGCGATCGCCTGATCGAGCTGGTTGCGCTGGGCCGCAGTGATGTCGATGAGGATCTTGGCGCCGTCGCGGAGGTGCTCGTTCAGCTCGGCGAGGTTGCGCTCGTAACGCTCCTTCGCCAGCTGGCCCGCGTTGCGGACGGCGATGTCGCGCGCGAGCTGCAGCGCGTCCTTGACGTCGTTGCCGAGGGCGGAGTCGCGGAACGCGCCCTTCGCCTTCTTGAAGCGGTTGCCCTCGTCGTCGAGCACCTGCACGTACTGCAGGTGGCGGAGGAGCTGGCGATCGCTCATCGCGTTCTTGACGACGATCTTGATGCGCGGCGAGAGCTCGGCCTTGTCGTCGCGGACGTCCTTCAGGAACTTGTAGAAGGCCTCCTCCTGGTTGTCCCCGGAGAACTTCTTGAGGACCTTGGCGAGGTCGTCGTACATCGGCTGGTACTTCTGCTGGAACTTGGCGACGATGACGGTGGCGTCTTCGTACTGGCAGTTCGAGAAGTAGATGACGGCCTTGAGGATCTCGGCCTCGGGGTAGAACGAGTTCGGGAAATACGGTGCCTGGATCGTGTGGATGTTCCCGAGCGCGTGCGCGTAGTCGCCGGCCATGAAGTAGGCCCACGACTCCTCGAACAGGCCGTCGAGCCAGTACTCGCTCGCGACGTCGACCTTGTTCCAGTACTTGACGGCTGCAGAGAGCTTGGTCGAGTCGATGGTCGGCTGGCCGTTCTCGTCGAGGCGGACGGACGCGGAGTAGTACGTGCGCGCCATGGAGAGGAACGCGAGGTCGCGCATGCGCTCCGAGTCCTCGACCGTCTGGCCCTCCTCGATGGCGCCGACGATGCGCTGGAAGGACTGCACGGCGGGCACCGACTTGCGCAGCTGGACGTTCGAGATGCCGCCGAAGAACTGCGCCTTGATGTAGTACTTCGAGTCGCGCGCGACCTTGCCGAAGAGGCGGAGCGCGTCCTCGTACTGGCGGTTCTTGTACTTGTAGCGGCCGAGCAGGTAGTTCAGCTGCCAGAAGAGCTCGCGCTGGTTCGGGTTGTCGAACTTCTTGATCTGGTCGTCGTTGTACTTGCCGACGCGCTCGACGATGTCGGCGGGCTCGGGGAGATCGGTCGCGAGCTTCGACAGCCAGAGGAGCGTCTCGTTGAACTTGAGGTGGTTCGGCTTGTCGGCGATCTCGCTGAAGATGCCGTACGCGGCCTGGTAGTACTTCAGGCGGTAGAGCGCGATGGCCAGGTGGTACTGCGCGAGCTGCTTGTTGCCCTCGTCGTCGCCCGTCTCGCCCTTCGACACGCGGTACAGCGCGAGCGAGGCGTCCTCCCACTTCTCGCCGTCGAAGAGGCGCTTCGCCTGCGCGGCCTGCTCGGTCATCTGGCCCGCGGTGGGCGGCGGCCCCATGTCGGCGGCCGCCGGCTTCGTGTGACCGGGCTGCGGGTGCGGCTCGTCGAGCTCGATGTCGGCGCTGCCGCCCGCGGGGGGCTTCGGCGCCGTCGGCGCGGTGGTGGGCCCCTTCGGCGGCTTCGGCTGCGTCGGCCCCTTCGGCGGCTTGCGCTGCTGCGCGAGGGACGGGCTCGTCGCGGTCGCGGCGAGCGCGACGCTCAGGATCGAGACCTTCGCCAGGAGGAGGCTCTTCGTCAGAAGCTTGCGCATCGTGTTCCTCGGTGTCTTCGTCTTCGGTGGAGGGGCGGTCGTGCGGTCGGGGAGAACGGGGCTGTGGCCCCTCGTTGCGAGGTGGGCGAACTCGAGGTGACCCTCTCGGCGCCCTCGAAACCTGGAAACTCCAACGATGTTGACGAGATAGTGGGTGCGGGCCGCGCGATGGTACGGATCCGATTCCGTCTTTGTCAAGGCGAAACGCGCGGGCGCGACCGGCGCGCGGGCGCGGGGGAACGTGTATCAGGGTCGCGACCTCGAACCCCGCGGTGCGAGCGAGTCTTGGATGATTTCGACGTCTCGCCCGCGTCGCGCGTCGAGAAGAGCGAAGAGCGAAGAGCGAAGAGCGTGGCGCCGCGCCGGCCGGCGCACATGTGCCTTGACGTGCTGGAGGACGAACGTCTAGCGTTCCGCCGTCTCCGTTTCCCGCCCAACACCTGGAGCGCGCACTCGATGATCTCAGCCCTTCGATTGGTCAGGCACGCCGTCGCGTTCACCGCCCTCGGCGCCGCCCTCGCGGCGACGACCCAGGGGTGCGGGCAGACGGGGATCGGCGACAAGTGCGTCCCGGAGCAGGAGTTCAACACGGGGTTCTTGGGCTTCGACGTCAAGGAGGTCAGCGTCGAGTCGAAGAGCTTCCAGTGCCAGACGCGCCTCTGCCTCGTGAACCACTTCCAGGGCCGCGTCTCCTGCCCGTACGGTCAGGACCCGGAAGGAAAGGCCCCCACCGGCGCCGCACGCCCGGCGGGCGGTCCCGGCAACTGCTTCGTGCCGGGCACGTACAGCCCGCAGACGAAGACCGGCGCCGCCATCACGGGCGCGGACGACAAGGGCGTCGTGCTCGACCCGAAGAGGAAGGCGTCCGTGCAGCCGCAGTGCGCGGACCGGCGCGCCGACAGGGCCGTGTACTGCTCGTGCCGGTGCGCCGACGTGAACGGCCAGACCAGCGACGGCTCGAACTACTGCAAGTGCCCGGACGGGTTCTCCTGCAAGCAGCTGGTGTCGTCGATCGGGAGCGGCAACGAGGGCCTGACCGGCGCCTACTGCATCAAGGACAAGTCGGAGTACGACGCGAACAACGCGTGCGGCAACCTCTGCGACGCCGATCCCAAGAGCCCGAACTATTGCGGGAACGTGGACGGTACGTAAGGTGCGCCGGCCGGGCGGCGAGGCCGAGAGGCCCGCTCGCGCTCCCCTCGACGCAGCCGTGAGCAGGTCCGGTATTGCGCGCAGGCGGACGGACGCCAGGCGCGCGCTGGGGAAGGCCGCGGAGGAGGCCGTGTGCGTCCACCTCGTCGCCGCCGGGTGGACGATCCTGTTTCGCAACCTGCGCCTCGGGGCGCTCGAGATCGACGTCGTCGCGCGCAGGGGAGAAGTCGTCGCGATGTGCGAGGTGCGAACGCGGGGACCCGGGGCCTACGAAGGGGCGCTCGCCAGCGTGGGCCCGGAGAAGCGCGCGCGGCTCCTCCGGGCCGCGGACGCGCTCTTCCGTGAGCACGTGGCAGCGCTCGAGGGTGCGCCCCGCCTGCGCATCGACGTGGCGGCCGTCGCGCTCGGCCCCGGGCCGGACGACGTGCGTGTAGAGTACATCGCAGGCGCCCTCTGATCGCCCCCCGCGCCGTTCCGCGCTGTTCTACAATGGCGCCATGACCGCCGAAGCCACCCGCCCGCCGCGATACAAGCGCAGCGTCAAGAACTACCTCGTCGACTCGCGGTTCCAGCTCAAGTACACCGCGATGATCCTCGCCGTGACGCTGATCGTCAGCGCGTTCCTCGGCGTGTTCCTGTGGCGCACGAGCCAGGGGCTCGTGGCCGAGAGCGCGCGCGTGGTGGCGGAGAGCCGGAAGGTCAGCGAGGTCGTCCGGATGTCGATCACCGACGATCCCGTGTACGGCAGCGATCCGGAGCTCGCGAAGGCCTACGCGCATTCGAGCGCCAACGCCGATCAGGAGATCGAGCGCCAGCAGGCGCGCCTCGTGACGGATCAGCGCAACATGCTCGGCGCGCTCGTGGGCGGCCTCGGGTTGATGGTGGTCGTCATCGGGTTGCTCGGCATCTACTTCACCCACAAGGTCGCCGGGCCCATCTACAAGATGAAGCTCCTGCTCCAGCAGATCGGCGACGGGAAGCTGAACTTCAAGGGCCGCCTCCGCAAGGGCGACGAGCTCCAGGACTTCTTCGAGACGTTCGCGAACATGGCCGAGCGCCTCAAGGGCCGGCAGCAGGGCGAGGTCGATCGGCTGGAGGCGGCCATCGCCTCGGCGAAGGCCGGGGGCGCCAGCGACGAGGCGCTCGCCGGGGTCCGCGTCGTGCTGAGCGAGATGCGGGCGGCCCTCGAGGTCTAGCCCGACTTTCGCGGCGGCGCGGGCGAGAGCGCCGATTTTCCTTTTGTGTTCAAGACTTTGCGCCGCACGACGCCCTGCATGAAGGAAAGGTCGGCCCCGCGACGTAGCGCAGGGCTCGCAACCCACGATCCGTCGCCCGTCAGCGCGGCCCGCTGGGCTTCGACGTTCCTCGGGAGCCTCTCG
>SXGT01014690.1_pt1 | contig 46997 bp, 25 predicted proteins | sample 3176221 | NCBI WGS metagenome assembly SXGT01 (sample SAMN11356862, study PRJNA531348) | freshwater metagenome | isolation source: freshwater sample F1-120 | place: China: Fuxian Lake, Yuxi | collected 2017-12-25 | reverse complement strand
TCACCCTATCCCACTCCCAAAGGGAGAGGGGACAGAACACACATGCGAACCTACCTTCTCGGCTTCATAATGGTTGGCCTCTCGGTTTCCGCTCGCGGTCAGGAAATCAACTACGACAAACAGCGCGTCGGCGAAGCGGATGGCAGAATCATCGTGCCGACGAATCAGGTTCTTTCGCCCGCTGGAAAACAAGTCTCCTTCAGCGGCCGGCCGACGGACCTGGCGCTGAGCCCCGATGGCAAGTGGCTGGGAGTTCTCGACCGCAATCATGTGGCCATCATCAATCCGGAGACTGGTGATATCGCCAGCCGAGTGAGTCACGGCAGCGGCAGCTATGCGGGGATTCTGTTCACGGCGGATAGCCAGCGGCTCCTAGCGTCGAGCAATAAAGGGACGATCGGAGTCTTCGACGTCGCCACGGACGGCAAGCTCACGGCGGCTAAGCCCATCGAGTTGCCACTCAACAAGAACGCCCGCAGCGAAAATGTAGCGAACAGCGAAACGGGCCCGCAATCCCCGAACAAATCCGCCAACCCTCCCGGCGCGGATGCCAAGAATGCTCTCCCGGTCGGCCTCGCGCTCGATCCCGACGGCAAAACGCTGTGGGCCGTGCTCAACCTTCGCAGCACACTCGCCCAGATTGACCTGGCCGAAGGGAAAGTCCTGCGAGAGATTGCCGTCGGCAATGCCCCTTACGGCGTGGCTCTCGTCGGCAACAAGGCCTACGTCAGCAACTGGGCTGGCCGTCATCCGGGAGCCAAGGATCTTACTGGTCCCAGCGGTTCGGGGACTCCCGTCCGCGTCGATCCCAAACGGAACATTGCGTCGGAAGGATCTGTTTCCGTCGTCGATCTGAAGGCGGGCAAGGAGCTCAAGCAAGTACTCGTCGGCCTGCATCCCTGCGCGATTGTTGCGACGCCCGACGGCAAGCATGTCATCGTTGCCAATTCCAACAGCGATACGCTTTCTGTCATCGCCGCGGACTCGGATAAGGTCATCGAGACGATTTCGACCCGCCCGGCGGAAAAACTCCTCTTCGGCAGTTCCCCCAACGCTCTCGCCATCGACGAAGCCGGCAAAAACATTTATGTCTCCAACGGTACCAACAATGCCGTCGCAGTCATCGCCTTCGACACTTTCCACGGCAGCCACCTCTTCGGCTGCATTCCCACCGGCTGGTATCCGGCAGGGCTGGCGCTCGATGAAAAGCGAGGAAAACTCTACGTCGCCAACGTCAAAGGGACAGGCTCGCGGAACACGGATTGGAAGGGGACCCGCAAGGTCAACGGCAAGGTCGTTTCCGGCTACAACTCGCACGACCATTCGGGAACGGTCTCGCTCATTCCGCTGCCCAAAGACTCGGAAGAGATCAAGAAGCCTACCGAGATCGTCCTCGCCAACAATCGGCTCACGGAGTCCATTAGCGCTCTCGCTCCGCCGCGAAACGATGCGAAGCCCCGCCCCGTCCCCGAGCGGCACGGAGAGCCGTCGGTCTTCAAGCATGTGCTGTACATCATCAAGGAGAACCGGACCTACGACCAGGTCTTTGGCGACATCGAGCGAGGTGAGGGGGACGAAGATCTCTGCATTTACGGCCGCGACGTGACCCCCAACCATCACAAACTAGTGGACGAGTTTGTGCTGCTCGACAATTTCTATTGCAGTGGCGTCCTCTCGGCCGACGGCCACCAGTGGACCAACGAGGCCTATGTCACCAGCTACATCGAAAAAGCATTCGGCGGCTTTCCCCGGAGCTATCCGTACTGGGGAGGGGACGCCATGGCCTACGCCAGCAGCGGCTTCATCTGGGACAACGTGCTGGAGCACAAAAAAACACTGCGGGTCTACGGCGAATTCGTGGAAGCAACCATCAAATGGAAGGACGGCCGCAAGGGACGGCCGAATTTCCTCGAGTGTTACCGCGACTTCATGGACAAAAAGGGGGAAATCGACATCAAGGCCACAGCCGCCATCAAGACGCTGGAGCCCTACCTCTGCCCCACCGCCATCGGCTTTCCCAGCGTCGTGCCGGACGTGCACCGGGCGGAGCAGTTCATCAATGAGTTAAAGGAGTATGAAGCGAGGGGAGAGCTGCCCAATTTCATGATCATGCTGCTTCCCAACGATCACACCTCGGGGACTCGGCCCGATACGCCGACTCCGGCCGCTTGCGTGGCAGACAACGACCTGGCCCTGGGGCAAATTGTCGAGGCGGTCAGCCACAGCAAATTCTGGAAAGACACCTGCATCTTCGTGGTGCAAGACGATCCGCAAGCCGGCTTTGACCACGTCGACGGCCACCGGACCGTGGCTCTCGTCATAAGTCCTTACACCAAGCGCAAGGCTCTCGACAGCACCAACTACAACCAGACCAGCATGGTCCGGACCATGGAGCTGATTCTCGGCCTGCCCCCCATGAACCAGCTCGACGCTTCCGCCACGCCAATGGCCAGTTGTTTCACCGACATCGCCGATCTCGCGCCGTACAAATCGGTTCCTAACATCGTCCCGCTCGACCAACTGAATCCCAAGCTCTCCGACATCAAGAACAAACAGCAGCGGCACTGGGCCGAGGTCTCGCTGAAACTCCCGCTCGACGACGTCGACGAAGCCGACGAGAACACGCTCAACCGCATCCTCTGGCACGCCGCCCGCGGGCGAGACGACACGTATCCCGCCTGGGCGGTGCTGGACGAGGATGAAGAGGAAGAGGACGAGAAGTAGGACCATTCCATCCGGAGAACCACAATGAAAGCGCTACTATTGTTTTTGGTGTTGTTGCCGCTCCTGGGTTCCACGATCCTCGGGGCCGAGGAAGAGTCGTATATCAACGTGGAGATCAAAGGGACGCTGGCGACCGGAATCAAAGCGATTGGCGGGGAGACGACGGGAACCATCATCAAGGTGGGCAAGGTCACCTGGGAACTTGACCTGGGAGGGAGCAAGGAGCTGCAGGAATTGGCTCAGAAGCTCGACCAGCAGCCGGTTATCGTCACCGGCCGTTACCAGCAAAAACAGGGAGTGGAGGTCCGGGTGCGGCACATCGTGACGGTCAAGACTTTGACGGGGGTCAAGGCAAAGTAGAGGATCGGATCCCTGCCGGATTTCACTTGCCAGGCGCGCCAAAGTTGGTTCCAATGAAGCAGTGGTCAGGTGCTGCGCGACGAATGAGGGGCCGTGGCAGCACCCCAGAACAGAGGATCATGAAATGAAGCGATTTTTTTTGAACCAGGCTTGGGTGTTGGCAATGGGCATGGGGCTGCTTGTGGCCGTTTCGCTCGGTGCTCCCGGTAAGGGTGCCGCCGGGAAAAAAGGAGCGGCTGGAGCCGGCGGTAACGGCGGCGCGGGCGGTGGAGCCGGTGGCCTTGGCGGTGTAGGAGGAGGCGGTAATGGCGGTGCGGGCGGCTTTGGTGGAGCTGGCGGTGCCGGAGGCGGCGCGGGAGGAGCTGGTGGAGCCGGGGGTAATGGGCTCCCCAATCCGCTGTTTGCCGTCTTTGACATGGATCAAGATGGCGTCATCACCGCCAAAGAGTTTGAAGCCGTTGTCGCGATGATCAAGAAACTCGATGCCAACGGCGATGGCCAAATCACCCAAAACGAAATCCCCAATCTGGGCCAGGACCGACCAGGCGGAGCAGGTGGACAGCCTGGTGCCGGTGGCAAGGGTGGCGCTGGCGGCTTCGGCGGCGGTGGAGCTGGAGGCGCTGGAGGAGGAGGTCGTGGCGGTGCGGGCGGTGTTGGCGGCGGTGGCCCGGGCGGCCCAGGTGGGGCCGGTGGTGGTCTTGGCGGCGGCAAGCGCTAAGCCGTCGCGGTCTTAGCATGTTAGCCCTATGGAAGACAACCCCTATCAAGGCACTCTGCACGGCGGTCAGCCCGCAGAGACGAGGACTCCGGGGTGGCGTCCGAACCTGCTGGGATGCCTGGCGGTGATTGGCATCGTTGGAGTGCTCATTGCGTTGCTTCTTCCCATGAGGCGCAGTGCCCGGCCGGCTGCGCATCGCATGCAATGCGCCAACAACCTCAAGCAGATTGGCATTGCCCTGCACACGTATGCCGACGAGTACGGCGCTCTCCCCCCTGCTTTTACGGTCGATGCGGACGGAAAGCCGCTCCATAGCTGGCGGACGTTGATTTTGCCGATGATGGAGCAGCAGCCTCTCTACGAAAAGATCGATCTCTCCAAACCCTGGGACGATCCAGCCAACAAGGTGGCATTCGACAGCTCCGTACCTGCCTACAGTTGCCCTTCGGCCACTTCGACACAGAACGAGACCACGTATATGGCCGTCGCGGTCCCCGGCGGCTGCTTTCGGCCCACCGAGCCGCGAAAGTTCTCCGAGATCACCGATGACCACAATTGGACCCTGATGGTGATGGAGGTCGATGCCAAACAGGCCGTTCACTGGATGTCGCCGACAGACTCCCTTGATCTCGCCTTTCTGGATCAGAAATCCGGGGCCAATCTGTCGCACTACCGAGGTGTTCACGCCGACTTTGTGACGGGCCAGGTTCGTTATTTGAGCACCGGACTGAAGCCCGAGACTCTTCGCGCGCTCATCACCATCGATGGCAAGGACAACCCAGCCGCCAAAGGCGCAGATTAGGTCACTTTTGGGACTGGCGAGCTGGAGACGCCCTTTCGCGGTTCGAGGAATTGCCACGACTCGAAAACCAAAACCGGCAAGAGCCAGCTCACCCAGCACGAAGCCGGATAGAGCCAAACGGCGTCGAATTCCAGAACCGTCGCCAGTCCTCCGATCATCCGAATCACGACGGCCGAGCAGAGCAGAATGAACGTCCGCAGCATCCAGCGGCGGTGAATGGCAAATCGCCTCGTTACCGCCGCTCTCCATCCCAGACCCGCGCACGCTGCCGTGGCAATCGCCAGCGTTCCCAGCCCTGCCCCAGCAATGGCTCCGGTATCCGCATACCAGGACATATACAGACCGCTGGGGGCCACCAGCAGCAGGATGTTGGCGACTTGAAAGCGTCCCAGCCGCCGGTGCCACATCGGAACGCGGCTGCGAAACCAGTCGCTGACAAGAATCGTGCCGAGCAGGAGCGAGGCGGGCCCCGAGATCAGATGGAAATAGAACGCCCACTGATACCCGCCCCAAAAATATGCCTCCCGTCCACGCAAGAAATCCGACTGAAAATCGGGCGGGAAGTAATTGCCATACTCCAGAAGTACGCCCAGCGCGACCTTGACGATGAGGACCGAGGTCAGAGCGGACAGCGCGACCGGCAAAGCAGAGAGGCCGAGTTTCTGCATAGTTATCAGGATAGCATGCATAGTAGGCCGCGAGTCCTCTCGCGAGCCATCAGAGTTCAAATTGCAGAACCGAGCGACTCACCAGGCAAGTCAAGTTGGCACAAGGGATGCGTTGAAGAATCGAGGCGGCGCTCCTTCGCCGCTCAAAGTCCTTGCAGATGGAAAGTCAACTCTTGGGGCGCGCGAGGGGACACGCGGCTACTTTTCTTGGCGTAGTTGACGGTGGCGGGGTTGCAGGTGTTCTTGGCCGGCCGGCAGAGGAAAGTTAACCGCGGAGAACGCGGAGGGACGCAGAGAAGGAAGCAGAGGTAGGAGATTAGGAATATGAAAGTCCCAATCTCTCCGTCCTCCTCCGCGCTCCCTGCGATCTCTGCGGTTAAAACCCCCTCGCTGGCAGCCCAAAAAAACTTTGGACATTTTTTGCCTGGCATCTTGAATGTGCCAACTGGCGTGTATATCCTTTTGTACATTATGTGGCGGTCTGGCGCCATTGGGGGCAAGACCCTCACCCGGCCTCTCCCAGAGGGCGAGGCGATGATCTTTGGCAATTTGGTTGTCGAGAAATGGGTCGTCAAAGGGACGAATGGGGACCGGTGTTTCTTGTGAATCGCGCCGTCATTTTGCTGGTTGGTCTGATTCATGGCTGGGGACAAGTGCGGCTTGATTCATAGCGCAAGGTGTTTCGGGGCAAGGAGTTGTCGCTGGCGCATGAATCAAAACAGGGCTGATTCAGGGGTTGATTAAGAGACTTACGGCGAGTGAGATCGGCGCAACTCCATGCGGCGACGGGGCTTGTGGCGAGGTGAATCAGCGTAAGTTTTTGTGTGAACGAGTGAAGAATATGTGAATCAAAACGGGAGGAAGTGATTCAAAGTTTTATGTAAATCAGGGCGCGGATAGGAGTTGCGACTAGTCCTCCCTCGCTGACGCGTCGGGTTAGTGGGGGCAGACCCTCACCCGGCCTCTCCCAGCGGGAGAGGAGATGAATCAGGCGAAGATCGACTCGATCGGCTTCCCCAACCCGTCCCGCGTGACGTAGAACGGCCGGGATTCGATTTCGTAGGCGAGGGAAGGGCTGATGCCGAGGGAGCGGTAGATGGTGGCGTGGAGGTCTTCGATGGTGAAGCGGCCAGAGATGGTGGTGACGGGGCGCTCGTCCGCAGTGACGCCGTGGACGTGCCCTTTTTTCAGGCCGCCACCGAACATCAGCACGGAGCCGGCACCGGTGAAGTGGCGGTGCATGCCGTAGAATTTCAGCTCCTCGATTTTGGCCGGGACTTGCACCTGGTCCTGCACCGCTTGCTCCGGGCGGCCTTCCATCACCATGTCGCGGCTGAATTCGCTGGCCAGGACGATGAGGGTGCGGTCCAGGAGGCCGCGCTCCTCCAGGTCGAGGACGAGCTGGGCGATGGGGCGGTCGATGAGTTTTTTGAGGTCGGCGAGGCGGGTGTGGCCGTTGTCGTGCGTGTCCCAGTTGAGGAACGGGATGTATTCGGTCGTGAGCTCGATGAAGCGGGCCCCCGATTCGACGAGCCGGCGGGCGAGCAGACAGCCGAGGCCGAAGCGGCCCGTGTTGTAGGCGTCGAACTTTTGCTTGGATTCCTGCGAGAGGTCGAAGGCTTTCGCGGCCGGCGAAGAGAGGAGGCGGTAGGCGTTTTCGAGCGAACGCTCCAGCGATTCCCGCTGGTAGTCGCTGCCGAGTTTGGCGATGGGGCTTTCCGCGGCAAGCTGCTTGTAGGCTTTGTAGCGGGCCTTGAAGCGCTCGACGCTCATGCCGGCCGGCGGCTGGACGGAGGTGAGGGCCTGGTCGGGATAGGGAATGAGGAACGGGCCATGCTCGCTGCCGAGAAAGCCGGCGGTGTGGAAGGCTTTCAGCTCTTCCCCTTCGCCAAGGTCGAACCGCTGGCCGATGTCGATGAAGGCGGGCATGGCCGGGTCGCGCGGGCCGAGGGTGCGGGCAATCACCGAGCCAAGGTGCGGCGCGGCCACCGTCTGCGGCGGAGCATAGCCAGTGTGCCAGTGGTATTGATGCCGCGAATGGAGAATGAAGCCGAGGTCCCCAGCCGTATAGCCGCGAAGGAGGCAGGCCCGGTCCATGACCTTGGCGACGTTTTCGAGCCCCTGCGAGATTTTGATGTTGTCGACCGCGGTGTCGATGGCGGGGAATGTGCTGAGGACTCTGTCGGGCGACATTCCCTTTTCATACGGCGTGTACTTTTTCGGATCGAAGGTTTCCGTGTGGGCCATGCCGCCCCCCATCCAAAGGACGATGACGGAGTCGGCGGTGGCTTTGGGCTTGGCTGCTGATGCAACGGTTGCATCATCGCCAAGGATTTGCCTTGCCGGGCCGGCAGCGAGGGCGCTGAGAGTGGCGGCGGAGGTTTGGAGGAAGGAGCGGCGGGAGGTGGGGGTATTCATGGACTTTTCAAGAAGCATTTTCTGGGCAGAGTGGAAGCCTACTCCAATTATTAGTGTACCAACTGAAACTCCGGCAGCATCGCCACAATCCAGAGAAGATCTTCCACGCTCTCCTTCGTCAGTTTTTCGCCGAGCAATTCGCGGGCAGCGGTGAGCTCGGCAGCGGTCGGTTCGCGGCTGAGAGCGGTGGAATAAATGATGTAAACAAGCTGTTGGGGAGGAAGGGGAGTTTCGTCATGCGTCTTAAGCAAACGCTCGGCCCCGCGCTTCAGCAGCGCATCGAGGGTGGTGCCGTTGGTGAGCTCGAGGGCTTGCAGCGTGGTGGCGAGGCTGTCGCGGCGGGTGACGACTTGTTCGCGGTTGGGGCGGCCGAGGGCGCGAGTCAGCGGGTCGTCGTTGACGAGCGAGGCCCGGACATGGCCCCCAGGGATGGTGCTGCTGGCGGTGGTGAGGGCGGACTGGAACTTGGCCGCGATGTTCCACGGGCCGATGTCGTAGCCGCCAAGCTCCTTGGCATGATTCCATCGCTGCGGCTCAAAGTCGTTCTTCCCCCAGCCGACGAGATACTTGTCGTGGGCGAGCCAAGTTTCGTCACTCTCCAGTGCTCCCCATGGGCCGCTCTTCTCTAGTTGATAGGCCAGCGAGAACGCCAGCCCAGCCGGATTGGGAGACTTGTTCTCAAGGCCCCTCTTGGTTTCGGCGTCCGGCCAATTGATCGCTTCAACGGCGATGACGTTCATTCCCTTCTGCAAGTAGGGCTGGAGACTGATAGCGGTTGGCGACGACCATTCCTTTCCCTCGACCACCTTCCGGCCGTTCACAAAGAGCATGAATTCGTTGTCACAGGTCATCACGGCCAGCGCCCGCGTCGGCAACTCGGTCAGCTCGAAGCTCTTGCGGAAAAAGATACGGCCGCCACTGGCTGCTTTCGCCGCGTTGGCATCGTTCCAAATCCACTTGCCGGCCAGTTTCACTTCCGCTGTCGCCCCCTTTTCCACAGGCGGCAGAGTCACCGCCGGTTGTCCTGGCGGAGTGCCTGTTAAGACGGAAACCGCATCGACGAACTGCTCCGCCGACATCCGCTTCACAATTGGGCCGCGGAAGACAAACTCGCTTTCATCCTGCTTCGGTGCACCGACGCTCGGTCGCTGGTACGCCGCCGAAGTGCAGATGAGTTCCAGCGTGTGCTTTAGGTCGTACTTGTGCTCGACGAGGTCCACGGCCAACCAGTCCAGCAAGTCTTGGTTCCACGCCGGCTGATCCAGATCATCGAGAGGCTCGACGAGCCCTTGTCCCATAAGCTGAGCCCAGAGCCGGTTGACGATGACCCGAGCCAAACGGCCGTTCTTGGGGCCGGTCATCAGGTCGGCGAGCTGCTTCATTCGCTCCGCCTTCGAGGCGTTGGCATCGATGCTGCCGAGTTGCGGATAGATGAACGCGACCTTCGCCATCTCGCCGGTCGGTTTGTCGCAGCGATGCATTTCCAGCGGGCCGTCGGCGAAAATCGCGGCCAGGCCGTAGGAATCGGTCAGCTTCCAGTGGTTCACAAAACTGTCGTGGCAGGAGGCACACTTGAGATTCGTGCCGAGAAATACCTGGCCGATGTTCTGGGCCGCCTGCATCTCCCGCCGCTGGCTGGCGTTTACCACGCCGCGCCAGGTGATGCCGCCGGTGAATCCCTCGCTCCCCGACACCGGGCTGATGAGCTCATGCACGAACTGGTCGTACGACTTGTTGTCGTACAGCGATTTGTAGAGCCAATCGGTGATTGGCCTGCGGCCACCGTCGATGAAGCCGGTGCCGCGATAGGCGTTGCGAAGCTGATCGTTCCAAAACGTCAGCCAGTGTTCGGCATAGGCCTTTTTGTCGCCGAGCAGCTGGCGAACGAGTTTTTGACGCTTGAGCGGGTCGCTCTTTATCGCGGCGAATTGGTCCACGGCATCCGGCGGCGGCAACTTGCCGACGAGGTCCAGGTAAACGCGACGGACGAAGACGCGGTCGCTGGCGAATTCGCTGAATGCCATCTTGTGCTGTCGAAGGTAGTCCGCAAGCAACAAGTCAATCGGATTTACCGACAGCAGCCCTTCCGCTCGAGCCGGCAGCGCCACCTTCCGCGGCTCCAGCGGCATTTGCTGTACGGACTTGAACCGAAACCCTGCGTCCCACTTCAATCCCTGATCAATCCACGCCCGCAGCACCCCAATCTGCTCATCCTTCAGCCGCGGCCCTTGGGCCGGCATCACCCGCTCCTTCTCCAACCCCGCGACCAGCCGCACCAGCTCGCTCTCGCCGCTCTTCCCGCTCACGACGACCGCACTGCTCTCGCCCCCTTTCAGCAGCAGCTCCCGCGTTTCCATTCGGAGACTTCCCTTGGCCTGCTCACCGGAATGGCACTTGAGGCAACTGCCGCGGAGGATGGGGACAATATCGCGGTGAAAATCCACTGTGCGATCGGCCGGAGGAGGAAGCTTGGGAGCCGCATCCTGGGAAAGAACGCTTCCTGCACCGATCAGCAGAAGGACAACAAATACCGGCTTGAGCATCTGGTTCATCGTCATAAGGTCTGTCGTCGTTGGTTGAAAAACTTCCTCCTAGTTTACCTTGCCGCGATGTCGGCTACTGGCAACTACCCGACAAAGCGGCGAAACTGCGGGGGTCAAATGCCCTTCCCGATCTTGGAGCCCTCCCTATGTTCAGGCCGCAGCTTTGGTGCGTATTCGTTCTGCTCGGTGCCGCCTTCGTTCTTGCCAAGCCCTCCAATTCGTTCGCCGCCGATTCCCCGACACGCCCCAACGTCATTCTCATCCTCATGGACGATCTTGGCTGGGCGGACCTGGGTTGCTACGGCAGCACCTATCACAAATCGCCGCACATCGACCGCCTGGCCGCGGAGGGGATGCGGTTCACGCAGGCCTATGCCGCTTGCCCGGTTTGCTCGCCGACGCGGGCCAGTATCATGACCGGAAAATGGCCGGCCCGGCTGCACCTCACCGATTGGCTGCCGGGGCGAGATGATATGCCGGGCCAGATGCTCCAGCGTCCCAAGTTTCGTACGGAGTTGCCGCTGGAGGAAGTCACGCTCGCCGAGCATCTTCAGAAAGCCGGTTACGCGACCGCCCACATCGGCAAGTGGCATCTCGGAGGCAAGGGATTCGGCCCGCACGAGCAGGGCTTTGACGTGAACGTGGCCGGCAGCGCGGTTGGAAGTCCTCCTGGCTATTTCAAGCCGTTCACGGTCCGAAAGGGACAGCAATTGCCCTTTGGCTTCGATCTGGAAGAAGATTGGATTGCGGAGGCTCCGGACGGGGCCTATTTAACCGATTTACTGAGCGACCAGGCGGTAAAGTTCATTGAGCAGAGCAAGGATCGCCCGTTTTTCCTGTACCTGCCACATTACGCCGTGCACACCCCCCTGCAAGCCAAGAAAGACGTCATCGCCAAATACGAAGCGGGCAAGAACCGGCCCGGCCAGCAGAGCAACCCCATCTATGCCGCCATGCTGGAGAGCGCTGACGACGGCATCGGCCGGATTCTGCAAAAGCTGAGCGACCTAAAGCTGGCGGAGAAGACCATCATTTTGTTTACCTCGGACAACGGCGGACTGGCAACGGCAGAAGGGGCCAACACGCCGTCCACCATCAATTCGCCGCTCCGCGACGGCAAGGGACATCTGTACGAAGGGGGGATTCATGTTCCGTTGATCGTCCGCTGGCCAGGGAATATCAAGCCGGGCTCAATGAGCGAAACACCCGTCTGCAGCATCGATTATCTGCCGACGATTCTGGAACTGTGCGGAGTGGAGTCAGGAAAGGCTGCGCACGACGGCCTGTCTCTCGTTCCACTCCTCAAGCAAACTGGCCCGGTCACTCGCGACGCGTTCTACTGGCACTATCCGCATTATTCGAACCAGACCGCGAAGCCCAGCGGGGCCATTCGCGCCGGCGATTACAAGCTGATCGAGTTCTACGAAGACGGCCGCCGCGAGTTGTTCAATCTGACAAGCGATCCCCGGGAAGGAACCAACCTTTCGGACAAAGAACCGAACAGGGTCCGCGAGCTGGCTGAAAAGCTCGACGCCTGGCGAAAGTCGGTCGATGCCCAGGTGATGTCCGCCAATCCCCACTACCACCCGAACCCCCAGGGCAAAGAGGGCATCATCACGATGCACGCCAGAACCGCACAGGTCCACGGCGTTATGCTCCGCTTCGAGCCGCTGGCACACAAGAACACGCTCGGTTATTGGGTCCGGCCCGACGACTGGGCCAGCTTTGAATTCGAAGTCGCTACCTCAGGCAAGTTCGACGTCGAAATGCTCGTCGGCTGCGGAAATGGGAGTGGCGGTAGCGAGGTAGAGGTTGCTGTTGGAGAACAGAAGCTCACTTTCACCGTTCAGGAAACGGGTGGCTTCCAAAACTTTGTTCCACGCATTATTGGCTCGTTGACTCTAGAAAAGGCCGGCCGTCATACGGTGACCGTGAAACCACTCAAAAAGCCGGGCGTTGCCGTCATGGACTTACGGCAGATTCAGCTGGTGCCGAGTGGCGTTGACAAGAAATAAAGATGCCCGGCAGCGGGCGAACAGAATTCGCACACACTGCCGGGCAACACTTGGGGGCTGCTCTTGTACTGATTATTCGGGCTTCTTGCCCTTCCGCTTCTCGGCCAATTCCTTCTTGGCAGCGGCCTTTTCCTCGTCGCTGACCTTGCCGTCGCCATCGGTATCCAGCTTTTTCATCGCTTCGGTCAGTTTGCCCGCAGGCCGAACTTCACCCTTTTTTCCTTTCAAGATCTTCTGAGCTTCCGCTTTTTCGTCGTCACTCAGTTTGCCGTCGCCGTTTTTGTCGAACCGCTTGATCATCGCCTCGCGGCCGCGGGGCTTGGCTCCTTCGCCTTCATTCGCCGCGGGAGCGACGAAACCACCACCGTTTGGAACGCTGCCAGCGCCGGGAAGCCCGCCAATCGCCGGTCCGCCGCCTGAGGCACGTGCTTTTTGAAATGCGGCCATGGCTGCCGCCTGTTCCTGAGGATTCAACTTGCCGTCGCCATCGCGATCGAACTTCTTCTTGATTTCTTCCAGATTGATTCCACCCGGCCCGGCAGCGCCGAACTGTTTCAGGGCGGCTTCGCGGGCATTCAGCAATTCTTGTCCCGTCAGATTACCGTCGCCGTTGGCGTCGAATTTTTCCAGCAACTGCTTCTTAAGTTGCTCGGGATTGGGCGAGTCTTCAGCAAACGCCAAATTCCCAAAGGCCACGACCACAGCCGCCGCCAAGACTCCCAAGATCGATTTCATAGCCGCCTCTCTTGTTCCAGAAACAGGGTGATAATTCAAAGTCGCAGTTCAAAGTGGTCAATCCAGCCCGGTTTCCACGGATTCAACACCACCGCGGGGAGCATGTTTCGCTCGTGCTTGGCAATTTCGTTACAAACCGTAAATAGCTGGTCAATCACTTCCTTAAGTCTAGTTCCCAGCGTGGCTTACGTCTCCCCTTTTAGGAGCAACAAGTCCAAATATCCGCGCCTTTCGGACTGCTGCAAACCCAACTCTCTGGCAAGGCTTGCGAGCCGCTTTTTGGCGGAGTCCAGCTCATTTTCGCCAGCTAGGACTTCCAATTCCAGGAACATCCCCAGGCCGGCGACCTGATCTAGCGCGAGCTGAATCTCGCCCCCCTCCCAGGTGATTGTCCCCGGAAGCCGGTCTTTAGAAACTTCCCTAACTGGCGTGAAACCGAGAACTTCCAGCAGTTCGGACCAGGACTCAAACGCTGGCTGTCCCGGCTCGATGGCGAGTTCCAATTCGCGGCGAGTTTTGGTTTGGGCGTCGATTTTGGGGCCCTTATAGGTGATGCAATTCTTGTCGTGGACCTGCCGAAGACGGAGTGCTTCGTCCGTCTGGGCGAAGTCCCGCTGAGGATGTCGGAAGTAACGATCGACCTGGTTTATCGAGGGCTCGAAGGTCGTCCCGAGAGCCTCCAGAGTGTGTCGCGTCTTCTGTAAATCGTCCACCGGGAATTTTTGTTCGATTTCCAGTTGCATGAGTTCACCTGCGAAAGTGAAGGAAACGCGTATAATCGAAAGGACCTTCGCCAACCTACCATTCTATGCCCGATCTCATCGCCCTAGGTTCTGAGCCGCAGCATCGCTGGCGGCGCAAAGTTCCCATCGGCACGCCGCAGGTGATTGGCCGGGGAGTGGGCCCCTGGTGCACGCCCTGGGACGAGCGGATTTCCCGCCGGCACGTGGAAGTGGAATGGCGCGAAGGGCGGTTGCACGTCACGATTCTGCCCGAGGCCCGCAATCCCGTCTTTCATCGCGGCCGCAAGAGTGCCGACTTTGAACTGAAACCGGGAGACCACTTTGTCATCGGCGGCACCACGTTCACGCTGGCGGACGAACGGGTGAATGTCTCGCTTGATGTTCCACTGCCGGCGAATGAGCGGACCTTTAACGCCGAGGAACTTCGCCACCAGCCTTACCGCCAGGCCGATCAGCGGATTGAAGTTCTCAGCCGCCTGCCAGACATCATCTCGGGTTCGGCGACCGACAGCGAGATGTTCGTGCGGCTGGTGAATCTGCTCCTCTCGGGGGTGCCGCGAGGAACAGCCGCGGCGATTGTCGTGGTGGAAGAGAGCGGCAGCGTGAAAGTGCTGCACTGGGACCGGCGGATTCTTTCGGGGACAGAATTTCGGCCGAGCGAGCGGCTCATTCGCCAGGCAGTGACCTCCGGCGAGAGTACCGCCCACGTCTGGGGTGGCAACGGCCCGCGAGTCGCGGAGGATGTGACCATCAGCGAAGGAGTCGACTGGGCCTTCTGCACGCCGGTCATGGGGAGCGCTTGTAAAGGATGGGCGCTGTATGTCACCGGCAGTTTTGCCGGCGAAAACCCGCAAGACGCGGTGACCGATCCTGAAATCCTGCGCGACGACGTGAAGTTCACGGAGCTCACCGCGGCCACGCTGGCCGGACTCAGCGAACTGCGGCAACTCGCGCGGCGGCAGGCGGGGCTGGGGCAATTCTTTTCACCCCCGGTGCTCGAGGCGCTCGCCGGGCAAGACCCCAATGTTGCGCTTGCGCCGCGCGAAGCCGATGTCAGTGTGCTGTTTTGCGATCTCCGCGGCTTCTCGCGGCATAGCGAGCGGCATTCGGGAAATCTGACAGTGCTGCTGGAGCGGGTGAGCCAGGCCCTGGGGGTGATGACGCAGCACATCTTGGCCGAAGGAGGGGTCATCGGCGATTTTCATGGGGACAGCGCGATGGGTTTTTGGGGTTGGCCGATTCCGCAGCCCGATGCCGCCGCCCGCGCCTGCCGAGCGGCCCTGGCAATCCGCCAGGAGTTCGCGGACGCAGCCACTTTTGCGAATGCTGCGGCTACTCAGTCTGCGTTGGCGGACTTTCAGGTCGGCATCGGCATCGCTTCCGGCCGGGCGGTGGCGGGAAAAATCGGCACTATTGACCAGGTCAAAGTCACCGTCTTTGGCCCCGTCGTCAATCTCGCCTCCCGCCTGGAGACCATGACCAAGCAGATTCATGCCCCCATCCTGCTCGACGAAGCGACCGCCACAGCCGCACGGCAACAATTGACAAAGGGTTCTGCCCGCCTGCGGCGAGTCGCCAAAGTAAAGCCGGCGGGACTCGAGACGCCGGCGCTTGTCAGTGAGCTTGTTCCTTCCGCTTCCCAATGGCCGCAGCTCAGCGATGAGAACCTGGCCGTCTATGAAGAGGCAGTCGAAGCCTTCTTGGCCGGCGACTGGACCAGGGCCCTCAAACTCTTGCACCGCGTCCCGCCGGACGACCTGGTGAAAGACTTTCTCACCGTCTTCATCGCCCAGCACAACCGCACACCGCCGGCAGGATGGGACGGAGCGATACCGCTGGTGTCGAAGTGAAGCGGTAGCCGTTGGTGAAAACTTGCTTTCCAGAGATCAAAGCAAACCAAGTCGCAAGTGCCATTGAAGGCTCAGGTCGTGATCTGCAGCAGCTCCTTCGCTGGCGTAACCTGTGATTGTTCCAGCGGCTTCTCTCTGCTGTCGACCCAGTTTTTGGCGTCGAAGTGTTTGCCATAGGTGCCGTAGTCGTTGAAGAAGAAGTATTTGGCGAGGCGGTAGGCCCAGGATTTTTCGGGGATTTCCTGGCCGGGGTTGTACTGCGAGGGGCGGAGCTGCATGGAGTCGAGCTCGGCGATGGCGGCGTGGCGGGCGGTGGTGTCTTTCGCGCCGTGACGCTCGACGAGTTGCTTGAGCAGGTCCGGCCGCTCCAGCACGATGCAGCCGCGGGTGTTCTCGGCAGCGGTCTGGCGGAAGTCGCGGAGGAAGGCGCTGTTCTGGAACTTGTCCTTCAGCGGCGTGTCGTCGTGAATGGTTTCCTTGGCGAACTGGATGATGGGGCAGGGCTCGATGTCCCCCCACGGACTGATGTGGTGGGTGAAGCCGGTGGCGGCGGGGCAGAGGGCTCGCCCTTCGCCGTCGTAGTAGGCGTCGATGATGACGATCGGCTTTTTGGCCCGCATCTCGACGACGAACTTGCGGCACTGGAGCTGCTGCTCCGGCGTGAGGGAGAGGTCCGCCTTCGCGTCGGGGCCGACCGGGCGGTAGATATGGAACCAGGTATACATCACGCCCATTTTGATCAGCCGGTCGAGCCACTTTTCGCTGAGCAAGTCGAAGTTGCTCTGGCAGAGGCTGGTGCAGACGCCAGTCATCACTTTGTGCTTGAGGCAATTCTGCAAGCCTTGCATCGACTGGCTGTAAACATGATCGCGGCCGCGGCGCTCGTCGCTGACGATTTCGTTCCCTTCAATGCTGACCAGAGGCGTGACATTGCCGCAGCGGCGGAGCTCCTTGGCGACATCGTCAGTGATGAAGTGGCCGTTGGTGAAGACCTGAAAGTAGCAGTCACGATGCTGGGCGAAGATTTCCAGCACTTCGGGATGCATGAACGGTTCGCCGCCGAGGATGCCAAAGAACGAGTTCCCCATCGCCTTCGCTTCGGTGATGAGCTTGTGCATGGCCGCGACTTCAATTTTCGATTGTTTCGCGGCCACATCCACCCAACAACCTTGACACCGCAGGTTGCAACTGTTGATGATCGAGACGTACAGGAACGGTGGAAAGAACTCGCCCCGCCTCAGGCGGCTTTTGTGCTTCTGGACGGAGCGGACCCCCTTGAGGCCGAAGTTCCACATCAGCTTCCAGAGGAGCCGTTTGTCAGTCTCCCAGAGGAGACGATTGGCCATTCGGAGATACATGCTTGGCAATCTTCAAGAACGCGGTGAGTAACAAGCTCGGCAAAGAGCCTGGATTATACCACGGTAATCCGACAAACGTGCGGCGCGGCTTTCGGTTGGCCTAAGACTGGGATATGCTGGTGGTTATGACGAAATCTTGGACGATTCCTCTGGCATTCCTTCCGCTTGTCTGTCTGGCGACAACTTCTTTGGCCGCCGAGCCGCTGAAGTCTTCGATTCAGACGGGCGAGAAGATCACGACCATCTTCGAGCCGCTGAACATCACGGGTGAACATGCCGGCGAGCCACACTGCCTGGTTTGCGAGAATGGCCGGTCGCCGGTGGCCATGTTGTTTGCCCGCGACCTGGATGAGCCGCTGATGAAGCTGCTGGTGAAGATCGATGCTGCGACCGCCAAACATCAAAAGGAAGGGATGGGAAGCTTTGTCGTCTTTCTCAGCGACCAACCTGAGCTCCCCAAGAAGCTGGAAGCAACGGCCAAGATGCACAAATTTAAACATCTGATCCTGTCCACTTTTGAGCCCGCGGGACCGGAAGGTTTTGAGGTCTCCAAGGAAGCAGCCGTCACGGTCGTGCTCTATAATGAGCACGTCGTCCGGGCCAACCACGCCTATCGGGCAGGCGAGCTATCGGACAAGGAGATTGATACCGTGATGGGGAATGTCCCCAAGATTCTGGAAATGAAGTAAGCATCGGCGGCCTAAGGGTTTGGATTCTGCCGTGAGATTTGCCCTTTTCTCCTTCTCACCAAGATTTTCGCGACACTGGCGAATGCGTTTGTTAGGATGGCTGGAAACAGCCAAGTTTTCCTTGCAGGCCGGTTTATGCGCCTTCTCGTCAAGTGTCCTAGTTGCAGCCAGAAGTATGACGCGACCCAGCGAAAAATTGGGAGCCGCTTTCGTTGCCGCTGCGGGAAAGTCGTGCAGATTGATGAGCCCAAGTCGCATGAGGCGTCGGTCATCCACTGTTCGGCGTGTGGGGCGAGCCGCGAACAGGGGGAGCGAGCCTGCAAATACTGCGGCAGCGATTTCACGATCCATGAGCTCGACCTGAACACCGTCTGCCCCGGCTGTTTGGCGCGGGTCAGCGACCGGGCCCGCTTCTGCCACCACTGCGCCGTGCCATTGTCCGTGGAAGCCGTTGCCGGCGAGGAGATGCCGTTCGTCTGCCCAAGCTGCGAGGACCGCCAACTCGTCAGCCGGCGCCTGGAGAGCATTGCCACCTCGTCGCTCGAATGCCAGGTCTGCGCGGGTCTCTGGATTGGGCTCGAATCCTTTCACGATCTGCTCGCGCTCGAAGCCCGCGGCAGCGTGGGCGAAAGCGTCTCGCACCGCCGACCAAGCGCCGCGCCCAGCGAAGGGAAGCGCTATCGTCCCTGCCCCCTCTGCCGAGGACCGATGCTGCGGCGAAACATCGGGGGAAGAAGCGGCATTGTTCTCGATATTTGCGGCGAGCATGGGCTCTGGTTCGATTGCGACGAGCTCTCGCACCTGATCGCCTGGATGCGGAACGGCGGGCTCGATTCGGTGAAGGAGGATGTGGGGCGACTCAAGGGTTCGCCGGACACCATTCGCAAACGGCTGCCGGGCGAAGGGGAACCCAAGCCCGCGCCACGACCGGTCCTCAGTGAAGGCTTTGGCTCGGGCCCCTACGACAGTTGGGGGGCAGAGATGCGGGAACCCACCGGCGCGGAAATCCTGATCGAAGTCGGAACCCCGCTGCTGTTGGCTGCCGGGCGGGTTGTGGCTACGCTGTTTGGAAAGCGGCCTTAAAAGAGCGGCTTGCCGGGGATGATTTCCCTATTGTAGGTGTTCCATTCCAGGAACAGAAACAGGCAGGCCAGGCAAATCGCCACGAGAGAGATTCCCAACATCACCGTATAGACGTTGATCCCCGGCTTTTTCACCTTGGGAGCTGTTGCGGAATTGGGGTCCGTGGACATGCCTGTATCTCGTTGATTTCGCGTTCAAACTTCCTTCCAGCCTAATTGCGTCCCAGGGGTGCGTCAAGCAATTCTCATTTCTTACGATCCACCAGCCGGATCACAAATCGCAGTCCGGACCAGGTCTCATCCACTGCACAGACCTTATTATCGACAAGACCAGCCGCCAGACCGACTTTGCGGATCAAGTCCTCGGTCAAATCAGTCTTCACTCCCGACGCCTTCTTCGGCCAGCAAACCCACAGGCCACCCGCCGGCTTCAGCCGGGCCGCTAAGCGGGCAAACTCTTGCCTCAACTTCTTTTGCGAGTTAGCGAACAGGAGCACCACATCCAGCGATTCGCGGCTGCGGGGGGAAATTATTTCCGCATCGGCCGATAACGGACCGAGGGTTTTCAGGAAGCCTTCTGGCGGATTAACAAGCAACACCGCGGCACCTGCTTTGATGCCCAGTTTCTTAACGAGGGGCGTTCCCGAATAGCCGGCCATAGAATCCTCATCCTGTTTCGCACGCACTTTGGAAGGCTACAATCCTGGCATGGCACACACCGGCATTCAATCCGTCCTCGACCTCCTCGCCGATTTCGGCGTCCAGCACATCTTTGGCAATCCAGGGACCACGGAGTTGCCGCTCAATGATGCAATGGTCACTGATCGCCGCCTCAAGTACATCCTCGGCTTGCAGGAAGTGCCGGTGATGGCGATGGCGGATGGTTATGCGATGGCATCGGGTTCGCTCGGCGTTGTCAACTTGCACATCAGTTGCGGCCTGGGGAACGCAATGGGGATGCTCTACAACGCCTATCGCGAAGGGACGCCGTTGCTGATCACGGCCGGGCAGCAGGACCGCCGGCTGCGGTTTGAAGAGCCGATTCTGTATGGCGACATGGTTGGGGTGACAAAGCCCTGGACCAAGTGGTCGGCTGAAGTGGACCGCGTGGAAGACCTGCCCGCCGCTGTCCGCCGCGCCGTGCAGACCGCCCTCACGCCGCCGACCGGGCCGGTGTTTCTGTCGATTCCCATCGATGTGCAGATGGAGGCCTCCACACTTCCCATCGAACCCATCCTCCTCCCTGACAGCCGCGTCCGTCCACCGCTCGAAGCCATTCAAAAAGCCGCTGAAGTCCTGGCCTCCGCAAAGAACCCCGCCATCCTCGCCGGCAGCCGGGTGACCGAACGAGGGGCAATTGCGGAACTCGGTCTCGTGGCGGATATCCTCGGCGCGCCCGTCATCACGGAATCCGGCACCACGCATGGCCGGCTGGCGTTTCCCAGCGACCATCCGCTCAATGGCCAGGGGCTGCCCCTTTGGTCGCCGGAAGTCCGCCAGCGCTTGCAGGAACATGATGTCATCCTCGTCGTCGGCATGGACCTCCTGCGGCAGTACATTTATTCCGAGCCCAGCCGGGCAATTCCCGAACATGTCCGCCTCGTGCAAATCGACGAGAACCCCTGGCAGCTCGGCAAAAACTATCCGGTCGAAGTCGGTGTCATCGGCGACACGCGCGAATCGCTGCAGGAACTTTTTCACCAGCTCAACCAGCTCATGAGCCGTGAGCAGAAGAACGGCGCCATGCAGCGGCATATGCAATGGACGCAAAAGCACGCGACCATCCGCGAAAAATTCCGCGCCCAGGTCGAAGGCCAGCGCGGCATCCGACCGCTGACGCCGCTGGGCCTGATGGGTGCCTTGGCCGATATCCTGCCCCCCGACGTGGCCGTCATCGAAGAAGCGGTGACGACGACGAACACCACGTTCGAGCGCCTCGGCGTCCTCAAAAACACCACCGGATATTTCGGCCACCGCGGCTGGGCGCTCGGTTGGGGACTGGGAGTCTCCATCGGCGTCAAGCTCGCTTGGCCAGACCGCCCGGTGCTGGCCCTCCTCGGCGAAGGAGCCGCCATGTACGGCATTCAGGGACTCTGGACCGCGGCGAAGTACAAAATCCCGGTCGTGTTCGTCATCTGCAACAACTCACAATATCAAATCCTCAAAATCTGCGGCCACGTCCTGAGCCTGCCGCAGGCCCAGGCCGGCAACTTCGAAGGGATGGACCTCGTCGCCCCCGAAATCGACTACGTCTCCCTCGCCCGCTCCCTCGGCGTCCCCGCCCGCCGCATCGAAGATCCGGCCGATCTTTGCTCCGCCATCGCCGCCGCCTGGAAGTCCAACTCCGGCCCCGTCCTCTTCGACGTCCCCATCAGCCGGCAGCAGCAGCCGAAGTTGAATTATGGGTAGACAAGAAGGGGTTATAAGGGGTTTCGCGTCGAGCAGGATTGCTCCTAACGAAAACTCGTCGCGAAACTCCTCCTGACCCTTTTCACCAATTACGACGTTGCCAGCAGCTCCCTGATGACCTTCCCCTTGCTGATGGCCATGGGCCTGCCGATGGGCGTGAGGAGCTCTTCCTCGAAATTGATGCCGAGGGCGGAGAAGACAGTGGCGTGGATGTCCTCGACGTTGCGGGGATCCTTGACGTTTTTCGAGAGTTGATCCGGTTCAAAGGTCGGGTTTGGATCGTTTGCGCCAATGACCGTCCCGCCCCGAATGCCGCCGCCGGCCAGCGCGGTGGAGAAGCCGTGGGGCCAGTGCTCGCGGCCACCGGTGGCGGGTGTGACAGCGGGAGTGCGGCCGAATTCACCGCCGCAGAGGACGAGCGTTTTTTCCAGAAGACCCCGGCTTTTCAGCTCCTTGATGAGCGTGGCAAACGCCGGATCGAGGATTTTGTTCTTGGCGGCGACGGTGGCATGATTGTTGGCGTGTGTGTCCCAGCCGTCGAGCGTGACCTCCACGCAGCGGACGCCGACTTCGATCAGGCGGATGGCGGCCAGGCAGGCCCGTCCGAAGGGATCGTCGCCGAATTCCTTGCGAAGCGACTCCGGCTCTTTACTGACGTCGAACGCCTTGAGCTGGTCGGAGGACATCATCTTCTGGGCCCGCTTGATGGAATCGACGTGCAGCGTCTTGGCCTCATCGAGCTTCTTCAGCCGGCCTTTGGCAAACTGTCTTTCCACTACATCGAGATCGGAGAGCCGGCGGCCAAAGCGCTCTTCACTGACCTGCTTGGTCACGTCAGGGATGGGGCCGTTGGGGTCGTAGGTCTGGAAGGCGTCGTATTGATCCCCCAGATAGCCGCCGCGAGCGGCCCACTGGTTGGGGAGAATGGTGACGTGGCGGGGGATTTCCACGGTAGTTTTGTCCGCCGCACCCGTCTTGTGGCACAGGACCGCGCCGATGGAAGGATGCAAGAGCGTCGGATCGGGACGGAAGCCCGTTTTGACGTTGTAGGTGGCCCGCTCGTGGTCCCCTTCCTTGCTGACGAGGGAGCGGACGAGCGAAATGTGCTGCATCTGCTCGGCCACGAGCGGCAGCCCTTCGGCCAGATAAATGTCCTTGACCGCGGTTTTGATCCGCTTGGTGCCGCCCGCCACGGAACTGGTGGGATCGGGATGGGGATCGAACGTCTCGTGCTGACTCGGCCCCCCTTGCAGCCAGAGGACAATCACCGAATGGGCTGGCGCGCCCTTGGGGGATTTCTCCGCCGCCCGCGCCAGCCGCTCCGCCAGGGGCGTCAGCCAGCAAATGCCGGACATGCCGGCGGCCTGGAGCAGGGTACGGCGATTGAAGTGAGACAGAGTGCCGCAGGAGGAAGAGTCGTTCATAGGGATCAGGAGTCAGTAGTCAAAAAACAATCGTCATTCGGAATTCGTGCTTCGGATTTTCCGCCCTAGTGGTTCCAAGAAAACTCCGTGCTATTGAGCAGCACCCAGTAAATGTCCTCCATCTTCTGAGGGCGACTGCTGGGGTCCTTTTCCGGGAAGCGTTCGTTGAGGCGAATGATGAAGTGGGCGATTTCTTCCTTGGACGGCCGGCGGGTTAGCGTGGCGAGATAAGCGGTCTCGACCGCCTTTTCGTTATCGAGCGTGACCATGGCAATCCGCGTCGAGGCGTTTTGCACCGCGTTCCCTGCATCGGTGCGCTCCTTGACCAGCTCGCCGTTCATCATCAGCAGGCGCTGCGGAATGGTGCCGCCGCGGTCGATGAATTCGTCCTCTCCCAGGTCGCCATACCGCTGCACGAACTGGGCGGTCTGAATGAACTTGCCGAGCTGGCTGAACAGGTGGGCCTGAGCGTCGATCGTCGGCAGAGACGACGACTGGACCACGGAGCCCGCGACCTGCTCCGGGCGGAGGCGGGTGACGGGATAGACGGCCCACTGCTCTTCGTGAGCGGGCGTAATCTCAAACTCGGCTCCGCTGTCGAGCTGATAGACGTCGCTGGCGGCGATGATCCGAATGAGCCGCTCGAGGTCGTAGCCGTGGGCGATGAAGTCGGCCGAAAGGGTTTCGAGGGCCGGCGGGAATGGGCCTTGGAGCGGGATGTCGTCCACCGGGCTGACCAGCGGCCGGCCGAACATCAGGGCCCAGATGCGGTTGACCGTGGCGCGGGCGAAGGGCTTGTTCTGAGGGTTCGTCACCCAGCGGGCAAGCTGCTCGCGGCGCGTTCCATTGCCGTCAAAGATTTCCTGGCCAAAGGGAACCCGGGCAGGAACGACCTCTTCCTTTTTCGCGTTCAGGTATTTGTATTCGTACTTCTTTCCCATCTCATCCCGGACACCGGTGAGCTGCAGACGCGCCTCGCTGAAGAACGCCGCCAGTTGATGAAAGTCTTGCTGCGTGCCGACGCGAGGCTGGCCATCTTCCATGATGGTGACCTTCTCCATCTTGTCGTCGTGGCACTGCAGGCAGTCGATCCGCATTCCCAGAAAGGCCCGGGTGGTTCGCGCCGCCAGCCGAATCGCATCCGGCTTGTTGTCCATATTCTGCTGGGCGGTGACGGTGACGAAGTTGACCGCGGGGGAAGAGTTCCAGAGGCCGGTATCAGAAATGAGTTCCGAGACAATGCCGTCGTAGCGGGTGTTGCGATGGAGATGGTCGGCCAGCCAGGTGACGAACCGGCGGCGGCGATAGAGGATGAAGGGGCCGTCCTCGGTGCCGACATAGGCGCGGGCCAGGCGCTCGGCGACATAGTCGGCGTAGCGGCGGTCTTCAAGCAGATGGGCGACCCACCACTCGATGCGGTCCTCGGGATTGACCTGCTCCAGGGCGCGGATTTCCTCGACCGACGGGATGGTGCCGGTGAGGGCCAGGGACAAGCGGCGGACAATGGCCAGCTCACTGGCCCGCTCGGCATGGGGCAGCTTCTGGTCCTGCCAGTGTTTGCCGAATTCCTGGTTGATGCGGGCCGTCGTTTGCGGCCACGGTTCGCCCGGCTGGGTCACATCCGCAGGGAGCGAAGTCGAAACCAGTTTGGCCTGGCCGCCGGCGAAGGTGCTGGGGGTATCAATCCGGTTGCGGTCGAGCAGCGAGCTGGCAATCATTCCCAGGCCGGCGAGGCAAAGGACGACGAAGAGAAGATTTCGAGCCCACATGGTTGGCACTTTCGCGTGAACGGCTGTTTGCCACTTAAGCTTTTCGCCAGACTGGCGAATTCCTTGAAACGTCGCCGGTGCTATTCCGGTATTATCCACCATAACCGGCCAGGAACGCCAGCAGGAAATACCTTGGGGCGACAAGCCAAGTTTCGGCTAAAATCCTTTGAACCCGGTCGTTCTCACGCCCACGCAGAGCCGTGGGCGTGCCACCCATTGGCACTTGGCATGAGCAGCTCACCCACGACTGATAGCAGGGAAGAATTTGCTCCCGCCTTGCCGGCAGCAGTGGTGAGCGAGAAAGAACCCCCCGTCCGGCGAAAATCGCCGGAGCCAGCCGATCAGGGGGTCATTTTTCTTCCCCCGCCGCACCAGCCGGCCGCGGAAGTCATCCTGGACCTGCCCGTCATCGCCGCCGAGGCCATTGAGCCCGTGGCTGCCGAGCGGGTGCCGCAAAGCTGGCCGATTTATTTGTGGTGGCTGCTTTGCAAGACGCTGGAATGGCTGTTTGGACTCGCCAGTGTCGTCGGCTGCCTGGCGGTGCTATCAGCGGTTCCGCTGGTGCAATTTGTCAGCCTGGGATACTTGCTGGAAGCGAGCGCCCGGGTGGCGAAGAGCGGCAAGCTCCGCCACGGGTTCATTGACATGCCGAAATTTGCTCGCATCGGCAGCCTGGTCTTTGGCACCTGGATGATGCTGTTGCCATTGCGGTATTTGTCGACGCTGGCCCAGGATGCCTACCTGGTGGATCCCAGCGGCGCGAGCGCCCGGGCCTGGCGGGTGGGGCAACTCGTTGTCACCGGGCTGATGCTGGGGCACATCCTGCTCGCCTGGTACAGTGGCGGCAAGCTGCGGCATTTCTTTTGGCCGTTTCTGGCGCCGTTTCAGCTCGGGGCGAAGCTGCTGTTTGGGACGATCATCGGGCCCATCGTGTGTCCGCTCGTGGAGTGGATCTCGCCGCGACTGGCCGCGGACCTGTATATCGAGCGCCCGCTTTCGTCCTGGTTTCCACCGGCCATTTTGTGGGCGGGGCTGGTCCGCGGAAAAATGTACCGCCGGACTCGCGACGCGGTGTGGGACTTTGTCGCCGGCTTGCGGCTGCCGCAGTATTTCTGGCTGGGACTCAGGGGGTTCATCGGGGCGCTGACGTGGTTGTTCATTCCAGTGCTGCTGCTGATGAGTGGCTCGCTGAATTCGAACGGCGGCCTGGCGTTCTTTTCGGGGTGGCTGGGGGCGTTTCTGGTGGCGATTGTGGTGATTTATCTGCCGTTCGCGCAGACGCACATGGCCGTGCAGAACCGGTTCGTGGAGGTCTTCAACTTGGGAGAGATTCGGCGGCAGTTTTCCCGCGCGCCAATCGCCTGGTGGTTTGCGCTCGCGATTACGCTGCTCTCCGCGATTCCGCTTTACCTCTTGACCATTGAAGCGACGCAGCGGGAGGTGACGTACCTGATCAATCTGTTTTTTATCGCCTTCATCTACCCCGCCCGGCTGCTGCTGGGCTGGGCGATGGGCCGCTCGCTGCATCGTGAAAAGCCGCGGTTCATCCTGGTCGGCCTGCTGGCCCGCTTCGCGGCGATTCCGGTGGTGCTGAGCTATTTGTTCTTCCTGTGGGCCAGCCAGTACACCGCGTGGTTCGGCCCCTTCAGCCTGATGGTGCAGCACGCCTTCATGGTGCCAGTGCCGTTTTTGGGAGTCTAACCCCGACGCCGCTTGACCCGGCTCGTCGCCAGATCGCCGACGAGCTCGTCCCATTCGCCGTGCCGCTTCTTGCCGCGCGGGGCATCGTCAAGCGCGGTGCGCTGCTCGCTCTCGCCCACAATCGCCAGCACAGCCAGGTCCGTCGCTCGATGAAAAGCGGGCTGCGCCGCAGCCGGGCTGGCCACCGGGGAAGCAGCTGAGGGGACGAAGGGTGCGACGATGGCAGCCGGCGAAAGAACTCGCGCGGTCCTAGCTTCGCCCTCACCCTCACCCCCAGGAGGAGGCTGGATATTGAGATAGTTGATGACCAGCAGCACGTCGTTGGGGGTGATCGAGTTGTCCCCGTTGGTATCGGGAAAAATTGGCGGTCCCACGTAGGATGCCATAATGGTGGCCGCATCGCCGCTGCCGATTCCGTTGAGCAGGTTGATGATCTTGAGAGAATCGAGGGCGACCACGGCCCCGCTGACGTCCACATCCAGAATATTGCGCTGGTTTTGATAGGGCCGTTCGTTATCGCCGACAATGATGTCCGCAGTCGCCGGTGTGAAACTGGCGGCTGTACCGGAAATGGTGACCGTTTGCGGCCCGTCCCCAATCGCAATCGCATCATCGACGGCCGTGATGTTGAAAGTGGCGGAGTTATCGCCTCCCAGGATGGTGACCGTGGCGGGGACGGTGGCCTCGGTCGTGTCGCTGCTGAGCAGATTGACCACCTGAGGCAGGGAGTTGTCGAAGACCGTGCGGGTCACGGTGACGCTGAGGGTGCTGCCACCGTTTTCCATCATGAAGTTCGTCGCCAGGCTGAAGGCCAGCGTGTCGAGCTCATCATCGTTTACGGTGACGTTGGCAGTTGCATTCACGACGCCCGCCGCGGACGCGGTCACGATCACCGACTGATTGAAGTCGCGGAGCGAGTCGTTCACTCCCGTTACTGTGAAAGTGGCGCTGTTTTGCCCGGCCAAGATGGTCACGCTGGCGGGAACGGTCGCTTCGGTAGTGTCATTGCTGGAGAACGTGACAACCATGGGGACGGTGTTATTGCCGACAAACCGCGTGACGGTTCCGGTGGCAGCGCCGCCGTTTTCCGAGATCACCCCCGGCGCGATGCCCAGCGCGATGTTGTCGATTTCGTCATCGGTCACGGCAATCGACGCTGTGCCACTCGACATGCCGGCCGCGGAGGCGGCGATGATGGGGTTCTGCGTGGCATCGCGGATGGCGTCATCAACGGCGGTGATGGGGAAGGTGGCGCTGTTCTGGTTGGCCAAGATGGTCACCGTGGCGGGAACCGTGGCTTCCGTCGCGTCGTTGGAGGCCAGCGTGACAATTATGGGAAGGCTGTTGTCCAAGACGAAACGGGTCACGGTTCCGGTGGCTGAGCCGCCGACTTCGGGCATCGTGGTGGGCAGGATCGAGACGGTGAAATAGTCGATCTCGTCATCCAGCACGGTCAAGTTGGCCGCAGCACCAATCTGGCCGGGGGCCAGCGCCGTGAGCGTGGCGAACTGCGTGAAGTCGCCGAGCGTGTCATCAATGGCCAGGATGTTGAACGTGGCCGTGGCCTGGAATGCGGGAATGGTCACCGTCTGCTGGACGTCGGCTTCGGTGGGGTCGCTGGAGGCGAGAGTGACCACGAGAGAGATGCTGAGATCGGCCAGACTGGGACGGGTGACTGTGGCGGCACTGGCGGCCGGTCCGGCGGCTTCCGAGAAAGTCGTGGGAGCGACGGACAACGTGAGGCCGTCGGCGCGATTGAGGTTCCCGAACGCGACAAAGGCCTGCGTGTTGCCGACCTGGAACGTAGAGGGAAGGTCGTGGCCTGGGTCGTTCATCACCACGACACTGCCGGTGGCTCCGCCGGCGATCAACTGCCCAGCCGGGGAAATATCGAGGTCGTTCAGGTTGCTCCCGCCGGTGGAAAGCGTCCGCAGCAGGGCTCCGGTCGCGGAGAATTCGTAAATCAGGTTGTCGCCGACGACGGCATAAATAATCCCTAGGGGATTCACGGCAATCGCCAGTGGCAGTTTGGGACTGGCGAGGGCTACCGTGCGAATGAAGGCCAAGGTGGTGGGATTATAGACCCAGACGTTGTACGGCGGCGAGGGAACGGCCGGCAGCGCGACCGGCGTAAACTCCATGCCGTAGATCAGGCCGTCCTGACCGGCGGCAACATCGATGAAATCCAGCGTCGTCGCAAACCGGGTCGAGGAATAATCGGTGATGTCAAACCGGATCAGCCCCTGCTGCAAATCGGCCCCAGTGCCGCTGGCCATGTCCGTGGCAAAAATGAAATTGCCCAGCGTAGCCAGGCCGCCGTAGGACGAGACGTTGACAGTGCTCCAGCCGGCGGTGCTGCGGTGCGTATAGGTGCCGCGGCGAGGATCGAGGGTCGAAAGCGAGGGTTCGCCGGTGCCGTTATAGAACTCGACGTTGCCGGCCGCATTCACAATCAAGTCCCGCACAGGCAGGTCGCCACCCGGCGCGACAGGAATGAAAACGTCGCTGAGCTGCGCTCCGGCGGGAGAAAATGTCCGCAGCCGTGAGTTGCCGAGCGTGGGGACGGTGCTGACCAGGATGTTGCGATAGGAATCGAGGTCGCTGACAACGCCTACAGAAGCGTTGAGGCTGGCATATCCCGCCGCCGCCGAGGAAATGACCACGGGGCGAGTGCCGTCGAAGATGGCGTCATCGACCGCGGTGATGGTGAAGGAAACAGACTGCTGATCGGCGGGAATCGTCACCGTAGCGGGAACGGTCGCTTCGCTCGTGTCTGAACTGGTGAGCGTCACAACGAGAGGCGATAATGCGTTGCTGTTGGAGCGAGTTACCGTGGCGGTAGTTGTTCCGCCGACCTCAGGAATTGTTGCGTCATTGATCGTGACGGCAAGAGTCTCGCGGTCATTGACATGGATATAAGCTTCTACTTGAAACAACGGTGAAACTTGCGTTTGAGCGATGATGATATAAGTGGGAATTGAATCCAGGATGTTGTTGTCGATTGCTCCAATCGGGAATGTAACGGTCGACTGTCCAGCGGGAATGAGAACGGTGTTCGGCAAATCAACGCGAGAGGGATCAACGCCAAATAGCTGCACATACAGATCACTCGAGAGGTCAGGCCCGCGGCGAGTCAGGATTCCCGTCAGGGCATTGGCGCCCTGATCCTCCGACATTACTCCGCCCGGAATATCGAGCGTCAAGGCATGTGGGATTTGTCGCTGTCCAAAGGGGATGTCGGCGACTGTCGCGTCTTCGCCGACTGTGACCCGATGGGCTCCCGGCAGCCCATAGTCAAACAGGCGGATTCCAGAGGGGGTTGCAATGGCCAGTGTCGACGTGTACGCGAATGGCGGCACGATGACCTTTTTGAGCGGAGCCGATGCGATGTCCTCGCCGACATTGACGCGAAACATCTCCTTGAAGGTGTTTGTTTCATAGCCAATCAAGACGTCCGGACCCGCGTCGACGGCATAGAGCAAAGGTGAAAAGGGATTAAAGACAACACCGCCGCTAAAGACATTGGGAAAAATCTCCCTGACGCTATAGGATGCATCGTAGACCGAGGGCCCGAATTGATTGCTGGCTACCAGGCTTGAGTTATAGGTCAAATCTGTTTGCGTACCAGCGATGGACCCCTGCGTGAACGGCCCGTCAATGAAAATGTCGGCGTGAGGATCGTATTGGAACAGATGTCCCGACGCCCCCCCTTCCTGGAAGAAAACATTTGGATCGAACCTGGGATCACCCAGTACGCCTCCCGTAACCAGTGTTCCTGGCGCAATGGTGCCGCCCGGCCCGCTGCCGATAGACACTGTCCGCGTAGAAATGGTGGGAACACCGAAGATGCCGCCACTGATGTTGATCTCGTGTAGTGGATTGAAACCGGCGGCGCTGCGTCCGGTTGTGACAAAGCCCTTAGTATTGGACGCGAAAGCAATGCTCACGGGTGCCGTTTCCGCACCCGGCGTGTCGAATGAAAGAGAGGTTACGGAGCCGTCTCTCGTGTCAATGCGGTGGATTAAGGACACATCGTTCACCTCTAGGGAGTCGGCTACAAAAATGAACCTATTAAACTGGCCAAATGCCATTGCGGACGGGATGCCGGGGACCGTAACGGGAGCCAGGTACTGGTTGGTCAGTACGCTGTAGCGCAGGATCGTGCCGCTGCTCGTGGCAATGTAAAGAATGTCCTTAAGGTAATCAAAGATGAAATCCTTGACGCCCGGAATCTGAAGCAGCAGCCCGTTATCGACAGGAGCAATCGGCCATGTCGGCTGAACCCCCGCTGGCGTTTCCGTGCGGACATTGTAGGTGCCGGCGGCAATTCCGTTGAACGACCAGGTGCCGTCCGCCGAGGTGAACAAAAACGGATCCGTTGGCGGATCCCAGAAGCCATTGTTGTTCAGATCCAAGTACACTCGCGCGTTGGCAATCGGAGAGTCGACGTTATCATAAATCCCATTCAAGTTGGTATCGAGGAACTCCCGTCCGCTAATCGACGAGCCCAGGTTGGCAACCCGGGCGATGGTGGCGGTGATGGGTGCGGAATCCTCGATGCCGTCGTTGATGACGTAATCGAAAGTGTCCTTCCTGTCCATCAAAGCAGAAGTCGTATAAACAAAACTGCCGTCGGGATTGAGGGAGACAAAGCCCCTGGAGGCTTGCTGGACCAGGCGGGCGGTGAGGGATTGCGTGAGGTTCGGGTCGCGGTCGTTGGGGATGACGCCGTTGGCCGCGGTGACGGTGAGCGTGGTGGCGGTGTTGCCCATCACGTAGTAGTCGTGGGTTCCGGTGGCCACGACATTGGGAAACGTATGCACGCCGAAATCGCCGACGACGAGGGGAGCGCCGGCGACATTCACCAGCCGCGAAGTCTGGGCATAGAGCGGATACGAGCGGACACCGGTAGCGGTCCCCAGCGTCAGCAGCTTGCCGTTGGGGGAAATTTGGAGCTGAAAATAGCGAGCCGAGCCGGTGACGTTCTCGCCGATGGAAATGGAGGGCTGGGCCGTAAAAACGTCCGTCGCGCTGTAGGCAAAAGGAACCAGGGAATCGCTGGCGTCGTTACCGACATAGAGGACATCCCGGTAAGGATCAAAAACCAGGCCACCCAGCTGCGTGGGGGCCACGGTCCGGACGATGGTCGGAATCGCCGTATTGGTATTGATGATCCGCACCCCGCCGGTCATAGCCACCGCTGCCCGGTTGCCGTCCCGGCTGATGGCGGCGGGAGCGAGAAAGAGCCCGGTGTTCAAAGTCAGGCGGGCCGTGAAGGTGTTGCTGGCTGATTTGTAAAAGAAAACGTTTCCGGCGGCGTCGGGCTCCGTGAGGACGGCGGCGCTGCGATCGGCATTCCGGTTGAGGCGGGTAAAAGGAGCGACCGTGCCGGCCCCGACCAGGTCCGTGCGAATCAGGATGGTGTCGGTAGCCAGTGAAATCTCGCGCAGGCTGACGCGCACACCACCCCCCTGCTGGGTCGAGAACAGAGCCTTGCCGTTGTTGAGGATCGTGATGTCGAACGAACCGGACTCCGCTCCGACGCGGTCGAAACCGAGGTTGGTCACCGCGCCCGTCTGCACATTCACCTTGCGGACAAACGACTGCGTTGTCCCCGGCTGTTGTTCGGCCACATACAGGAACTGGCCATCGGGAGTGATATCGAGGCCGCCCGGGCTGACTCCGACTTTGAAAGGAGTCAACAGCTTGCCGGTGCGGGTATCAAACCGCTCGACATTGCCGGCCGAAGTGGTGGCATAGTCGATGCCCGTGGTGGGGTCAAACACGTGATCGACGATGTTCGGCAGAGCGGCGAAAAGGTTGGGACCGGCGTTGACCGTGGGAACCGTCTCGTCCGTCACTGGGTCGAGCAGCAAGCGGACGCTGTACGCGCCGTTCGTCAGTCCTGGGAATGTGTAAGTTCCCGTGCCCGACGTGAGCGTGCTCAGCTCGCCGGTATCATGGGCACCGTTGCTGTTGGCATCGAGATAAACAAACTGATTCGCCGCGCCGACTTCGCCCAGCAGCCCATCCCACTGGCCGTTCGCATTGGAATCGCCGAAAACAGATCCAGTGATATCGCCGACGGGGGGAATACCATCATCGTTGACGATGGTGGCTTGCCCGTCGCGGACGCCAAAGCCGGGCGTCGGCGTCGAGAGCACGAGGTTGAACGTTTTATTGGCCTCCGGCGTGTTGTTGCCATTAACAGTCACCTGAACCGTCGTCTCAAACTCGGCCACTGGGAATACGTACTGTCCTGACTGAGCGACATAATCGACGCCCGCGGTCCCAGTGCCATCGGCCGTGGTCCAATTGACGGTGGCAGAGTCAAAGCTGCCGAAACGTCCGATTGTGAATGTAACATTGGTGGTCGAGCTGGCAGGCCCCTCTACCACGCTGGGGAAGTCAGCGAAGAAGTAATCCGGGTCCTTGATTTTTCCATCGGTTCCGGCGAGATAGATAGCGTTAATCTCCCCACCGCTGAGGGCGCGGTTATAAACGGACACCTCATCGACCATTCCATCGAGCCGCCGGGTATTGCCCAGAGCGCCGGCCGTTTGCCGGCCCATCCAAAAGGTCGAACCGGAAGACGTAGCGACTGGCATGGCACCTGCGGCGACCTGGGCACCATCTAGGTAGAGCTTGAAGGAGGTCCCCGCATTCGTTGCGGCAACATGGTGCCAGACACCGTCTTGCAAGATCCCGCCGGCGATAGCCGGACCCCAGGTCGAGACAAACAGTCGCCCACCAGAGTCCGTCCCCAGCGTGTAGGCCGCAGTGGACGTTCCAGGAGTGCCATAGGAGGCGAACAGAGTTTCCTCGCCAGCGACTCGCTGATCGATGCGGGCCCACAGCTCAATCGTGCGGTCGGCGCTTCCGGTCGGCAGTCCGACCGTCCCCGCCTGCAGATTGTCGTTGTTGCCGTCGAAATTGAAACCAGGTCCAACCTTGCCACCGGCAAACCCCGCACCGTTGAACAGAGCTGCGTTGTTGTTGTTGGTCTGATCGAAAGGCGTACCGTCCCCAGTCCACCAGCTGACAATTCCATTGGGGGGCGCAATCGCCGCGAGCAGCGCCCGGTTCTCCAGTTGTTCCAAAAACAACCGCCGGCTGCGGCTGCGAGAATTCTGGAGAACTCGAGCCGAAGAGCGACGGCGCGAGCGGAACCAGGAGTTAGATCGGGTCATGGCAACATCCGGCTGATAAAGGTTCAAGCAAGCGGTCGACGTGGGAGCATTGCAACTGGCGGAGTCCGCGGATTTCAGTCCATTTTGGGAGATAGTGCATAATAACTACCCAGTGGAAGTGCCGCAACGAAATTGAGAGGAGCATGGCACCGCGTTCAAGTCTGTTAACAAAAGGCACTTAGGAGCGGTCGCCAGCGGTTCCCACGCGGGTCTATTCGGCCCGCCGGCGGGCTATCTCCCTCGCCAGAGACGCCACGACTTGATTCCAGTCGGAATCATCCTCCGATTTGCCATGCGAATGGGATTTTGACGCTCGCCAGAAGGAATCGTCCGCCAGGAACGCGTGCAGCGCGGCTGCGGAATGGTCACGCGCCGATGCTGCGGGGGCCATTTCCTGGGAAACCGGGGAAGGCGGAGCGGCGACCGGCACCGAGGAAGGAGTGAACTCCCCTTCGCCACCCACAGGAGGCGGAAGATTGATATGGTTGATGATCAGCAGGGCATCTTGAGGGGTGATGAAATTGTCTCCGCTGGTATCGGGAAAAATCTGCGGGCCGACGTACTGCGGCATGATCAGGGCGACATTTCCGCTGCCGATGTTGTTGAGAATGTTGATGACTGCCAGCACGTCGCCGGGGACGATGAAGGTGTCGGGAACTACGTCCAGCGGATTGCGGGGGTTCTGGAAGGGAGTTTCGTTGTCGGCGACGATGACGCTCTTGTTCACCGAGGAATGCCCCCCGGCAGCCGCGGTGATGGTAACGAGCTTCGCTCCGTCCACGACCGCTTCGTCCACGGCAGTAATGGAGAACGTGGTGCTGTTCTGATTGGCCAGAATGGTTACGGTCGCGGGGATGGTCGCTTCGCCGGTGTCGCTACTGGAAAGATTGACAACCAGGGCTGCCGAGTTGTCGAGATCGTTGCGGGTAAGGGTCGCCGTGATCGAGCCGCCGCTTTCGCTCATCAGATCGGACGAGAGCGAAAGTGACAGCGTGTCGAGCTCGTCGTCGGTCACGGAAACGTTCGCCGTGGTATTTGCCACGCCGGAGGCGGAGGCCGTAATGATGGCAGTCTGCGTGCCGTCGCGGAGCGCATCGTTGACGCCCGTGACGGTGAACGTGGCGCTGTTCTGATTGGCCAGGATCGTGACCGTGCCCGGTACGGTGGCCTCGCCAGTATCATTGCTCGAGAGATTCACCACCAAGGACGCGGAATTGCTGAGGAAGGTGCGCGTCACCGTGCCGGTCGCGGTCCCTCCGTTTTCGGAAATCGAGCCGGGAACAATCGACAGAGCGATCGTGTCGACTTCGTTGTCGGTGACGCTGACCGGCCCGCTGCCGGAGGCGAGGCCCGGCGCACTGCCGCCGATGGTGACAGTTTGCGTCCCATCCCGCAGGGCATCGTCCACGGCAGTCACCGGGAAGGTGACGCTATCCTGGTTCGCCAGAATGATGACGCTCACGGGAACCGTCGCTTCGGTGGTATCGCCCGAATTCAAGGTGACCACAATCGGCAACAGGTTGCTTAGAACATTTCTTGTGACCGTGCCGGTCAGCGTGCCGCCGCTTTCGCTCATGGAAGTGGGGAGGAAGCTGAACGAGAGCGAATCGACCTCGTCATCGGTGACATCGAGTCCCGCGAACACGGAGGCGACGCCGGCGGCGGCTGCGGTGATGCTGGGACTTTGCGTACCGTCGCGGAGCGAATCGTTGACTCCGGTGATGGTGAAGTTGGCGCTGTTCTGGCCGGCCAAAATGGTCACGGTGCCAGGGACGGAAGCTTCGGTCGTGTCGTTGCTGGTGAGGGTGACGATGATCGCGGCGGTGTTGTTCAGGAAAACACGAGTGACGGTGCCGGTCGTGCTGCCGCCGTTTTCGCTGATGCTGCTCGCCACGATACTGATGCCAATCGTATCGACCTCGTTATCAGTCACGCTGACGGAGCCGCTCCCCGAGGCCAGGCCAGCCGCAGAGGCCGTGATACCGGGAGTTTGCGTGCCGTCGCGAAGCACGTCATCGACCGAGGTGACCGTGAAGTTCGCGATGTTCTGGTTCGCGAGGATCGTGACGGTGGCGGGGACCGTGGCTTCTGTCGTGTCGTCGGAAGAAAGGTTGACAATCTGATCCAGGCTGTTATCCAGCACGGTGCGGGTGACGGTTCCGGTCAGCGTGCCGCCGTTTTCCGCCATCGAAGTGGGGGCAAACGAGAGCGTGAAGAAATTGAATTCGTCGTCAGTCACTGTCAAGCCGTAGTTAGCGCTCGCTTGTCCGCTGGCCGAGGCGGTGATGTTCACGCTTTGCGGTCCGTCGCCGACGGCGTCGTCGATCGCGGCAATGGCGAAGGTCGCGGAAACACGGCCGGCGAGAATGATGACGGTTGCCGGAACGCCCGCTTCGGAGGAGTCGCTGCTGCTGAGGTTCACGGTGAGCGCCGAGGCGAGGCTCCCCAAACTGGGCCGGGAGACAATGCCGAACGCAGCAGTTGCTCCGGCTGACTCGACAAAAGTGTTCGGCGAAATCATCAGCGACAGTCCCGCCGCCGAGCGGAGCGTGCCGAAGCTGACAAAGGACGGTGTGGAGCTGACCGAGAACTTGACCGGGGGGTCCATCAGCGCTTCATCCACCACAATCACATCGCCGGTCAGCCCGGAGGCAACCAGTGCCCCTTCGGGCGAGATGTCGATATCGCTCAGGCTCGCGCCGGTCGTGACTACGCTGCTGATCAGCACTCCGCTCGAGTCATGGCGATAGATCGTGTTGTTGCCGGCAACCGCCAGGATTTCGCCGGCGCTGTTGACGGCGATGGCCACCGGAGTGTTGACAACGGGTAGGGTGACCGTCCGGATAAAGGCGAGAGTGGTTGGGTCATAAACTTGCAGCTGGCCCGCCGCCAGACCGTACAGCAAGCCTTCAGCGCCGACCGCGACATCGGTGTAATCGAGCGCGCCGCCGAAGAGAGTTGCGGAGAAGTCAGTCGTGTCAAAACGGATAAGCCCATTCTGCAAATCCGCGCCGCTGCCGGTGGACATGTCGGTGACAAAAACATACTGCCCAAAGCGGGCCACGCCGCCGGTCCCCGCAGCCGCTGCCGTGCTCCAGCCGGGGAACGAGTGGTCCTGGCGGGAGCCGTGAAGCTCGTCGATCGTGGTCAGAGAGGGTTCAAAGGTTCCGTCAAAAATATGGACCGCCCCCAGCTCATCCACCACCAGATCGCGGGTGGGATAATCGCCGCCGGGTAGAGGCTGGACGGATGTGTCGTTCACCCGCGTCCCGGCGGGAGAGTATTCATACAGGCGGGGGTTGTTGAAGGAAGCGTTGGTGCTGACGAGCAAGTTGCGATAGGGATCGGCATTGCTGATGATGTTGACGACGTCGGTCAGACTGAAATAACTGGCCGCGGAGCCCGAAATTACAGCCTGACGAGTGCCGTCGAACAAGAGGTCATCGACCGCGCTGAGCGTGACGGAGGTGCTGGCCTGGCCGGCGGGGATTATCACCGAAGGTTGCAGGGTGGCTTCCGTAGGGTCCGAACTGGCGAGCGTGACCGTCAAGGGGAGCGAGTTGTCGGTATTAGAGCGGGAAATCGTGGCCACCGCCTGCCCGCCAACCTCCCCCAGGGAATGCAAGGCAAGCGACACGCTGATGGTTTCGTGGTCGGTGACTTGAATGGTGTCGGAATCACTGCCGTACGGAGCGGCAGAAACGGTGATGGACACATGCTGGGTCCCATCGAGCAGGTTGTCATTCACAGGATTGATTGGGAAGGTGACGGAGGATTGACCAGCCGGAATGGTCACGGTGGCCGCCATGCTGGCTTCCGACGTATCGCTGCTGGTGAGGGAAACGACCAAGGGAATGGTCAGGTCGCCACCGGTGCGGGAAACGGTTCCCGTGAGTGCGCCTGGGACGTGGTTTTCCGCCATCACGCCGACGGGGACGGCGACATGGAGGGAAAGCGGCAGAGTGACGTTTCCAAAAAGCAAGCCGTCGGCGGATGTGTCCTGGGCCAAGGTTACCAGGTATCCCTGGGAAGTGCCGATGTCATAGGCCCGCACGCCGCTGACCGTGGTGAGGAACAGGTTTTGCCCGTCGGGAATCACGCCGATTTGGCCATAATACTGGCCGCCGACATTTTCGCCGATGGGAACGCGATAGAGCTCTTGATAGTTCTGAATGTTGTAAGCGACGAGCTCGTCGGTGTAAGCATCGACCACGAACATGACATCGCGGGTGCCGTCGAAACCCAGGCCGCCGTCGAATCGCTCAAAGATCTCCTTCACCTGGAAGGCATTGTCCATCAGCGACGGGCCGAAAATGTCCGAGGCAATGAATTCACTGTCGCGGCTGAGGGCGGAGTGGCGGGCGGCGGTGAGATCGGAAGTGGAGGGACCGTCCAGGAACGAGTCGCTACCCGAAATGTAAGTAAACAAGGGGCCGGTCGTATCCGTTCCTTCGGTGAGGAGCAAACGGCTTCGATCGACACCCCGAAAAATCCGAGTGCCACTGCCGACGAGACCGCCGCTGGCATTACCGGGTGCATCGGCGCGGATGGAAATGACCCCGGTCGCCAGGTTCAGCTCGCGCAGCGGCACCGGGGATGCGTCGCTGGAGGTCGTGGTAATCAGAGCCTTGCCATCGGCACCGAGGGAAATATCGAAGCAGCCCGTTTCCACGCCGGGTGTGTCGAATTGCAGCGTGGTGACGCTGCCGCTGGCGAGGGTGACTTTGCGAATGAATGCCTTGTCCGCGACTTCCAGCGAATCGGCAACGTAGAGGGTACTATTGTCCGCGGTGATATCGAGCCCGACTGCCGCACCGCCAACGATGATGGGAGACAGAAAGGCATTAGCCACTTTGCTGAAACGGCGAATGATGCCGTCGCCGGCGGCAATATACAGGATCTGACGCGAGGTATCGAAGGCAATATCCGTCACCCCCGCCTGCACAATCAGGGAGCTGCCGCTGGAGGCAACAGGCCAGGTGGAGCGAGTGCCGCTAGGCAGAACCTGGCGGACGCGGTAATCGTCTGCCGCCAGGCCGGTAAAGGAAAAAGTGCCGTCCAGTGCAGTCAGTTGCGAGGGTTCATTGGCGGGCTGAAAAATGCCGTCGTCATTCAGGTCCAGGAAGACACTTACATCGGACGCGACCGTTTCACCCAGGCCGGGCTCGAAGTGGCCATCGCCGTCCAAGTCGTTGAATTGCAATCCGCTAATGCCTGAGCCCGCATTGGCGCTCCTTGTAATCAGCACGGTGACGACGCCCGAGGTGGTGACGCCGTCACTGAGCTGGTAGCTGAAGGTGTCGCTGTCCGTAAAAGTAGCGTTGCCGTTGTAAGTAAAGCTGCCGTTTGGATTGAGAGTGAGAATGCCATGCTGGACGTCGGTGACAAGCTGGATCGTAATCGACTGGTTGAGGTTGGCTTCCCGGTCGTTCTTGAGGATTCCATTGGCGGCCGTGACGCTTACGAACTGGGTGCCCCCCGTGGTGTAGAAATCGCTGGCCGCCTGGGGGGCGTAGTTTGCCACGGGACGAGCACCGAAGTCCTGGTTGATGGTGGCGTCGTCGTTAACGAGCACAATCCGGTTGGTCTGCGTGGGAGTATAGATATGCAGACCGGTTGGTGTGGACAGGAAAAACTCGTCGCCATCGGGGCTGATTGCTGTCTGATAGAAAATTTCGTTGGCCAGGGTTGCGCCAATGTTCTGCACCAATCCGTTCGGAGGGTTCTGGGTCGAAGCGTGGAGCTTAATGGAGCGCAAAGTTGCGTCATAAGCGCCATTTAATGCGGTTACTTGAAACGCGAGAAAAATGTTCTGCCCGGCCAACGACTGCAAAGTCGAGGTCAGATCAAAGGCGCGGTAATTCGGCCCTGCATCGACGACATTGGCTGAATAAATATCTCGAATCGGAGTCCCGCCCTGGTCCAAAAGCCGGACACGAAAGTTCTGCCGGTTAACGTCGACGCCGGTACTCGCACTATTCAGGTCGTCATACCAGCTCAAGTTGGCCGCAGTGATTCCTGGCGGCACGAGGAACCCGCTGGTCGCTTGCCCAATTCCGCCGAGAGGCTGGCTCACATCCGCGGAATTGCTGTCCACCAAGGCAGTCTGCGTGCGAACATGCTGATAGATTCGGTTAAAAGTATTGGCGGCCGTCGAAGGGACTTGCGAGCTGGTGATCGAGTAGTTCACATCGAACTCCAGCGGGTCGAACCGGAGTGGATCAAAAATCACGCCGCTGACGGCATTATCCTGGGGTGTCGTTAGCGGGAGTGAAAACGAGTCGCTGGCGGTTGAATATTCAAATAAAGGATCGACCTGGGTATCGAGCCGGAAGAAAGCGTGCGCGCGATCGCTGCTCCGCCCCAGCCGAGTGCTACCGGGAACGGTGCCGCCGGGGCCGGTACCCAGGGAATCCGCGCGAACGGAAATCGTATCGGTGGCCAGATCGATTTCGCGAACGGGGTTAAAGCCGCTGCCTCGGAAATTCGACGTGAAGATTGCCTTGCCATTGTTCAGGATGACAATGTCATAAGTCCCCTCTTCCGCACCAATCCGGTCAAAGGGGAGGTTGGTTACCGCGCCCGTTTCGGGGTCAACCTTGCGAATGAGGGACTGCGTGGTTCCAGGTTCCTGTTCGGCCACGTAAATCGCGGACCCGCTCGGCGTAATGTCGATTCCGCCGGGGCGGATGCCGACATCGAAAGGAGTCAAGAACGTCATCGAGCGCACATCGAGGCGGAGAATCTGGCCGTCGTTGGTGGAGATATAGTGGAGGCCACGAGTCTGATCAAAAACATGGTCCACGGTCGTCTGCACAAATCCCTGGGGAGTGATGATGGTGGGAAGCGCCTTGAAGGCGGTCGTTGTTAACCTGCGCACGGGGAGTGACTGCTCGCTCCCTGGCTCGGGAAGCAGCATGACGCGGGTGTTTCCATTGGGAACCCCGGTAAACAGATAGGCTCCGGTGCCATCGGTCAATTCCGTTCGCTCTCCAACATCGAAGAGATTGTTATTGTTGGCATCGAGCAGCACCGTGCGGCCGATAATCGTCGTCTCCCCGAGGCCCGCGTCAAATACGGCATTGCCGTTGATGTCATCAAACACAATGCCACTGATGGATCCAGCGGGCGCGAGCCGCACTTCCAGCGTTTCGTGCTGCAACTTGCGCCAGCGCGCGCGGGCCGCCTGTTTGCGAAGCTTCTGAGAGACCACATTGCGAAGCCAGGTGCGGCGTAGGGGCATACCAGCAATTCCTTCAGCGGCCGAAGAATGAGTGTAGGCGGCGAAGGACGAATTCCCAGTAAAGCAATCGCAATTCAATGGCCGATAGCTACGGCCAAATTTGACACTTCGTGCTTACACCTGGGTTGCCCCTCGACGGAACTGTCAAGCGAATAACCGAAGAAAGTCCATAGTAGCCAGAAGATGTAGGGGATGCAATTGATTTGAGGGTTGCGTCCGAAAAGGCCAAAGAAATAGGGAGATTCTGGCCATCAGAACAGGATTTCCAAGGCTTTCCAGAAGAGAGCCGAAGCGTCTCCCGTACTGACAAATTGGGCCTGAACGACCAGGGTTCCGGACTGTCCAGCGACGGGGGACAAGTCGATTTCAAGTTGCTTGTAACGGTCGGGATAAGTGGCGTCGGTGATGTCCACAGTGTGCAATTGCTTGTCCCCAAAGGCCGCCAAAAGCTTCCAGTTCTGGCCAGGGTCGTTGCCGACTCGAATCCGCAGGCGGGGCTTGCCCCCGGCTGGAAGGGTTAGCTGCCGGGCGAAGACGACGGGGGACTGCGCGGTCGCACGCAGGCCGAGGACGTCTTTCTCCCCATGAACTTCTGGCATCAGGCCGGTCCGATCACCAGGGCTGCTGGCGATGAGTTGCCAGTCGGGGAAATACTTGCGCGATGCTGCTTGCTGGTTGGCGGGAACGCTCTTTGACCAGAGCTGATCCAATACGGGCAGTGCGGTGAGCAGCTTTTCGGCATCACCGGCTGGAACCAGTTCGACGAGGTCGCGGGCCGGTTCCTGCTGTCCCTTGCCGAAGAAGGTCCAGAGGCGGTCCTTGTACTGCACGAGCGGGCCGAGGCGCGGATCGGGGTCGTTGAGATTGGGGAGAACGGTTGTGGCAACCGTGTTGCCGCTGGCGAAGTCGAGCCACGAAAGGCGAGTTTGAATCTGGTTGTTCTGCATCGGCACCGGCTCGCGCTGAGCAATCAGCAGGGCGTTGCCGGTGCAGAGCGCGAAGCTGTGCAAGTCCGCCAGGTCTCGCCGCCAGAGGAGTCTGCCCGTGGTTTTGTCGAGCGCGCGAATATCGGTCTCGGTGCGGAGCATCAACTTGTCGCCCGCCAGGCCGATGATGTTGACCAGATCGGGAATGACGCTCGTCCAGTGGCGCGCCCCGGAATGAACATCCAGACAATCAACGGCGCGTACGCCCGGCTGGGAAACATAGAGCCGCGATTGTTCCACCAGGGGACGTTGGTAGAGTTGCAGAATCCAGCGAGGCTCCTCATCCGAGGGGAGTACCACCTGGCGGCGGACCCAGCGGAGATTGCCGGCGGCATCGCAGGAAATGGTGACGCCCCCGAGCACCGCAACCACGGAGTCTTCCAGCGGCGTGATCTCGCAACAGCCGCGAGAGCCCCAGGTGCTGCGCAGGCGGATGAGATCTTTCTGGCTGGTCAGCTCGCCGGTTTGAGCGTCAAAGACATTCCACTTGAGTTGTCCTTCCTGCTGGTCGAGCAGCGAAATGCTCATTGCGGCGAGTTGCCCTTGGACGAGGATCGGATTGGAAACGAGAAACTCCCGGTCATGCTGCTGGCCCGTCCACAGGATCTTGCCCGTGGCTTTTTCGAGGCAGACCAGCAGCGGGCTGGGACCGTAGAGAAGCCGGGCGTAGACATGGCTCTGCGTAACGAGCGGCTTCATAGCGATCATTGCCCAGTCCTGGGCCTTGGCCATCGCTCCTGGTGGAGCGGCTGTTTGCCAGATCCGCTGGCCGCTGGCCAGGTTGTAAGCCGCCACTTGGAAGCGGTTGGAGACGTACAGCAAGTCTCCTTCGAGAACCGTGGCAATCTGTCGGTCAGCCCAGGGAACGCGGAACTGGTTCGTCCGTCGGCCCACTTCCTCTTGCGGATTAGCACCAAGCGGGCCGTCGAGTTTGGCTTTCAGGTTGACCTGAAAGTTCATGGGGTTTTGAACGGGCGGAGGAGCGGCGGCAATGATCGACGACAAGCTGCTGTTGCCGCGGGAGCGCATTTCGGCAACCAGTGCCTCAAACTGTTCCTTGGTCATTTTCACATCGCCAAAGGCGACGGCTTTGGTGACGGGCTGCTCGGCATCCTGCCCCAGCATGGCGGCAGCGAGGCGGAGCCGCGGAGCGATGTCGCCGGCGAAAGTGGGCTGGATCTGCGTCGAGCGGCGATACTCGGCAATCGCCCGTTCGAACCAGCCACTGGAAAGCGCCCGGTCTCCGAGCCAGCGATGGGCCTCGGCAGCCGCTTCGGTTCCGGCGAATTGCACGGTGGCGAGTTCGAGGGCCGAGGCATCTCCACCGGCCATCGCCTGGCCAATCCGCAGCTTGGCGAGCGTGCCGAACTGCTGGCCGAGCGCCTGCTTGAGCTGTGGGTAATCCGTGAGCGTGAGCCGAACCGCCACGGGCAGGGAAACGAGCAGGTCCTTGTCCTTGTGATAGGGAGCAACCCCCGGAGCCGCTTCGGGATCGAGCGACGTCACCATGCGAGCGGCATCCTGCCAGGCTTCGCTTTCCAAAACGGCTTGCAACTCAGTGAGCGAATTGTACGTTTCCTTGCTCAGCTCTTCGACGAGCGGATGCCGCCAACTGTCCTTGAGTCGCGTGGCCAAATCCCCGGCGGCCCGGCCGGGCAAATCGCGGCGGGCGCTCGCTTCGGCCCAATCCGCCAGCGGCGCGAACTGCTGCTGCTGGAAGAAGCGAATCTGCCGCAATAGCCGCATCGACTGGTCCGGCTGACGATTGCTGGCGGTCTGGATGAGTTCCCAGCGAAGATTCACATCGGGGTTGGCGGGCTGCTGCAAGTAGGTCATGACAGGGACGCTCATCGCATGGCGGCGAACGCTGCTCCATGGTGGCAGCCCTTCTTCTTCATACTTTCGCTGTCCCAACTCCAGATAGCGCCGCCCGATCGAGACTTTCATCGCCTGGCCGTCCCGGAAATCCCACACCAGCAAAGCCGCGTCATCGAGCGCGGCGAGCTGTGTTTCCAGCGGCAACTTGCGAGCCGCGGCATCATCCAGCAGCAGCTCCAGCAATGCATAAGCCAGGTCGCGCGGCGGCCCGCCTCCCAAACTGCGGATGGCACAAGCCCGCCGCCACTCGGTTGCGTCGACCCCCGCGGGTTGGCGGCGAGCAGCTTCTGCCAGCCAGAAGCCAAGCGTCGGCGCGGCAACAATGGCCGGAGCTTTGTCCTGCGTATCTTTGGCAGCCAGAGCCGTTAGGCCGGCCAACTCGCGGAATTCAATTCGCTTGAGTGTCAGATGCACATCGGGCCGATTTGCCACCACCTGCAAGCCAATGAACCGGCGATTCCCCGGCACATTATCCGCCGCCATCTCCGGCTGGGCCCAATGCTTTCCGTCGGCGCTGATCCACCAGCGAAAACTGCCGCAACCAAACAGCATCTTCACCCAGCAGCGCGAGCCCACCAGCGGTGCCGGCCGATCGGCCAGTGTTCCCAGGTCGGATTCGGCCGTGTCATCGGGATAGGTCACCCGCACCCCGAGCTGACCGTTGCGGGTGTTCTTCTGGACGCGAATGACCTCCTGCACTTCGCCTCCTTCCTTGCCGAGATAGACTCCAGCACCGGGCGTGATGTCGTCGAGCTCCAGAATCACCTCGCCCAGACCGGCGAACGGAAACGGCACGAAAGCTTGCACTTTCTCTTTGGCCTTATCGGCGGAGAGGCGAACTGCGCCATCCGGCAGCTTTTCTAGTTTCGCAATGTCCGGCTTGCTGAGCTGCCAAGCCAGTTCCGCGGGTCTGTTCGTTTCATACACCAGGGGAGGTGATGGCAACGAAACCGGAACATCGCGGGTCCGTTTGACCGCGATGCCTAGGAACGTGGCCCGGCCTTCGAAGTACACGTCCTCGGGAATGCCCGCAAGCGGCGCGGTCAGCAGCACCACGTCTCCGCGACTGAGGATTAGCTCTCCACCGCGCCAGCGGATTTCCATAGGGCCGCCAAAACGGACTTCGGTGCGGCGGGCCCGGTCGTCATCGGTGGCGGTCAGCGCCAAAGTCTCCGGTCTCAATGTGCCCGGTTTGCGGGTCGTCTTCCAAGCGGCCCATTTGTCGCCAGCGTCCTGATAATAGGCCAGCGTGACCCCTTCTTGGCCATGAAAGAAGTGCATCACTAGCCCTTTGTAATTCTCCATTGCGAGTTTTAGCGCGGAGTCCTTCGTCCAGGGTGCTCGCAAGCGGGCCGAACCTTCCAATACACCGCAGCGGCCGCGCTGCGTGTCCGTTTCCACGATTCGGTAATTCTGACCGGGGACTGGCTCGAACCATTTTTGCAAATCGGCTCGGCGGGGAAATGTTTTCGCCGTGTCGAAATCCTGAAAAGCAACATCTTGAAAAACTGGCATATCTCCCTGAGCCGCCATCACTTCCTGCCAGGGATCCTTGATGACGGGGGGAGATGGCGGCATGTTCGCTGCGATTGCCGGAGCTGCGTCGGTCCCCTGAGATTTCTCCACCTTGGTTCCGGGAACCGCGGAGGGTTCATTTTCCGTTCCCGGATTCGAGTCCTTCTTCTTGGGATTGCCGCTGGTCCCTTCGTCCTTCTCCTCCTGCTTCTTTTCAGCTGCCTTCGGGCCGACGACAACTTCTGTTTTCTTGGGGGCTATCGCATTCCACAGCGCGGCCCCCAGGAGCAAGCACAAAGGAACCGCCAGCAGCACGCAGACGATCGGCACCGTGAGCTGAAAGCGGCCGGGGTCGGCATGTGCTCGGGCAATGATTTCCTGCGGCGTGAACTGGACACGCCCCAGTGCCTCGGCGAGATAGCCTTCCATTTGCATCTGGCCGAAAAGGGCTTCGCGCAGCTCGGTGGACTCCGCCAGCCGCGCGCGCAGCAGATCGATTTCCTCCAGCGAGAGCTCGTCGGGAGTTTTGGCCTGCACGAGGGCGAGCAGTTCCTGGTCGGTCATGGGGTCGGCCTGAGCTTTCGGTCCAGACAGTATTTGAGCGCCTGGCGGGCCCGGTGGACGAGCAGTTTGACCGCCCCTTCGCTCCGCTTGAGCCGAGTGCCGATGTCGGCCCATTTCAGAGCCGTGCTGTAACGGAGGTCGATGGCCTCGCGGGCAGATTGCCCGAGGGACTCCATGCATTTGGGCAAATGTTGAAGGGCGTCATCCGATTCGCCGTCATGCTGGCCGACGAGAGAGTCTAGTTCCAGGCAAAGCTCGGTCCAGGCCACTTCTTTCCGCCGCTGCTGCCGCTTGATGTGCTCGCGGAGGACGTTGCGGGCAATCCCCACCAGCCACGAGCCGACGGCATTGGCCCTGGCCAGCTTTTCCCGCCCCAAGTAGCAGCGCAAAAAAACTTCCTGGCACAGATCTTCCGCGTCCGCCGGCTCCATCAGCCGGGCCCGCAAGAAGCCATAAACGGTGTGCTGATAGACCTCGATCAGGGCGGTAAACGCCTTTTTGTCCCCCCGCTGGGCATTTTGCACCAGGGCGTGATGCCCCTCCGCGCTGGCCGCATCGGCCTGGCGGGCAGGAATCGCCGCCCGGGAAAGACTGCCGTCGAGAACGGCGCTTCCTTCCAACACGGCGGCTCGAGGCGGGGGCTTCATGCGGCAGGCAAGTTTTGGTGGGATGAGTTGGGGCAGGCCAACTCTCATCTTAGTCCAGGGGGAAGCGGCAATACAAACAGGGGTGGTCGCCTGGGGGGCTGTTGTTTCAAGAATGCTTCAATTGTGTTTTGGATATTTGCGAGCGGCTGATTCGTCGGCATTGGAACTTGACCCGTGCGGCGCTGGCCATATTCTGGAGGTATGCGTGTTTCCACCGACGACCCGTTCATCAAGAGCGTCTCGCTCAATCGGATGTTCGTGAAGTCGTTTGACGAGTATCCCTACTGCATTCCGGCCATCAAGAACTTGCAGACGCTGGAACTGCACAAGAATGTGACATTCTTTGTCGGCGAGAACGGGACCGGCAAATCGACGCTGTTGGAAGCGATGGCGGTGGCCGAGGGGTTCAATGCCGAGGGAGGCTCGCGGCATGCGATGTTCAAAACGCGGGATACCCACTCCGACGACCTCGCCCGCAAATTGCAGCTCGCCCGGCCAGGGCGGAAGCTGGCCCGCAGCGACAGTTTCTTCCTGCGGGCGGAAAGTTTTTACAACCTGAGCAGCTATGTGGATGATCTGGGTGGCGGAAGCTACGGTCCTATTCCCCTGCATCAGCAGTCTCACGGCGAAGCGTTTCTGACGATCCTCGCGGAACGACTGGGCGGGAATGGGCTGTACTTGTTCGACGAACCCGAGGCGGCTCTTTCTCCCCAGCGGCAGTTGACGTTTCTCGTTGGCCTGCACGAGCTGGTCCAAGCCGGCTCGCAGCTCATCATCGCCACGCACTCGCCGATCATTATGGCGTATCCCAATGCCACCATCTATCACTTCACGCAGGTCGGAATCGAACCCATCGCCTACGAGGACACCGAGCACTACAAGGTGACGCGGGCGTTCTTGACGAGGACGGAGATGATGCTGGGGGAGCTGTTGGAATAGGCCAGGGGTCAGGGGTCAGGGGTCAGG
>SXGT01864250.1_pt1 | contig 47014 bp, 37 predicted proteins | sample 3176221 | NCBI WGS metagenome assembly SXGT01 (sample SAMN11356862, study PRJNA531348) | freshwater metagenome | isolation source: freshwater sample F1-120 | place: China: Fuxian Lake, Yuxi | collected 2017-12-25 | reverse complement strand
GGGGGCGGCCGAGGCCACCGTCGGCGGCCCCTCGCTCGCGGACGGCGAGGGCGCGGTCGTGGACGAGGCGCTGGCCGACGCGGTGGCGGAGGCACCGGGCGCGGCGGTCGTCGCGGTCGACGGCTCCGGCGCGGAGGCGGTCACGGTCGGCGCTGGCTTCACCTCGACCCGGGGCGTGACGGCCTCCACGGAGGGATCGTGGCCGGGCGGCTCCACCTCGCTCAGCGCCTGGGGCGTCGCGGCGGCGCGCACCTCCACGCTCTTCTGCACGAGCCCGCGCCCGAACGCGATCGCGCTGACGACGGCGGCGACGATCACCAGCTTGCCCACCGTCTTCCGGAAGCGCTCGCGCCGGGCGAGGACCTCGGGATCGAAGCGGCGGTCGGGCGCATCCTCGAACTCATCGGCCAGAGCGGCGTGGTGATGGTCGAGGTTCAGGCGAGACGCGCGGTCGCCCTCGGCGAAGAAGCCGTGGGTGTCGTCGACGACCGGCGGGATGCTGCGGTGGTCTTCGGCGCGGGGCGCGTCCTCCGCGATCCTGACGACCCGGGGCTCCTCCGCGCGGATCCCGGGCGCCGGTTCGGTGGGCTGGGTGTCGGCCGCGCCGATCGACTGGATCGGCGCCGGCCTGACCTCCGCCGTGGGCGGTCTCGAAACGGGAGGGGGGGGAGTCGAGCCGACGACGACGAGAGGGGGCCGCTCGCTGATCTCGGACTCGTCGTGGACGAGCGCGAGCACGCTGTTCATCTGCGAGGATGGGGGCGCCATCGACGGCGCGCGCTTCGCGCCCATGACGTCGCTCGCCGGAGCGGGAGCCTCGTTGGCGGCGGTCGCCGACGTCGCGCCTGGGGATCGCCGGGGAAGCCGCGAGGCCGGCCCGTTCTTCTTTCCTCGCTTCTTGCTCATCGACTGCGTCTTCTTGCCTTGGCGAAGCTCGACGTGGGTTATCACCGACGGCGAAGGGGGCTGGGTGGCGTCGAGGGTCACGCTCCACGCGGAAGCAAGGCTCGTGCACGGAAGGCGAGCCCGTGATTTTGTCGGCCGACGCTCTTCCCGTCAATGTTTGCACGACTTCGAGATCCGGGCGGCGACCGACCCCGCGCAACCTGGCACATGTAGGTAACTGTACGCCCATGGCCACGGCCGGTGCTTCGGGATAAGTATCCGGACCATGTCATCCATCCCCGTCGCACGGATCCGGCCGGGGGCGCTCGAGAAGGTGCGGCGCGGCCACCCGTGGATCTTCGGCGACGCGATCGTGAGCGCTCCGCGTGGGGCCGGTGACGGGGATGTCGTCGCCATCGAGGGTGGCGGGATCGGCGTGCTCGATCCGACCTCGCCGATCCGGATCCGCGTGTGGAGCCACGAGATCCCCAACTCCTTCGACGCGCTCTTCGGCGAGCGACTCGCGCGGGCGTTCGCTCGCCGGGCACACCTCCCCGCGAGCGGCACGACGGCGTACCGGCTCCTGCACGGCGAGGGCGACCGCATGCCCGGGATCGTGCTCGACCGCTACGACGCGGTCGCGATCGCGAGACCCGACGGCGCCGCCGCGGAGGCGGTGCTCGTGCGCAACCAGGCCACGATCGTGCGGGCGCTCGACGGCATCGGCGTCGCGTCGCTGGCCTTGCGCCGGCGCGATCGCAAGGAGCTCGAGGCCATCTCGGGCCCGCCGCCGCCCGCGAGCGTCGAGGTGCGCGAACACGGCGTGCCGTTCTTCGTCGACCTCGCGGCGGGCCAGAAGACGGGCGCGTTCCTCGACCAGCGCGAGAACCGCAGGCGCGTGGGGGAGATCGTCTCGCGGCGTGGGGCGGGTACGGTGCTGAACCTGTTCTCGTACGCGGGAGGGTTCTCGCAGCGCGCCGCGCTCGCCGGTGCGCGCGTCACGAGCGTGGACATCGCGGCGGGCGCCCACGCCACGGCGCAGGAGAGCTTCAAGCGCGCCAAGCTCGCGCCCGGTGACCACGAGTTCGTTACGGCCGACTGCTTCGCGTTCCTGGAGGAGGCGCGGAAGCGACGGCGCACCTGGGACGTCGTCATCTCCGACCCGCCGAGCTTCGCGCCGAACGCGCGCTCCGTGCCGCGGGCGCTCTCGGCCTATCGCGCGCTCCACGGCCTCGCGGCGCGCGTCCTCGCGGACGGAGGCACGCTCTGCGCGGCGTCGTGCTCCAGCCACGTGAGCCTCGAGGACTTCCTCGGGACGCTCGACGACAAGGCGCTCGGGCGCGAGCTGTCCCTCGTGGCGGCGTATGGCCTCCCCGAGGACCACCCCACCCTCCCCTCCTTCCCGGAGGGGCGGTACCTCGAGCTGTGCGAGCTTCGATGAGCGCGGGCCCGTCGGGACCGGGGATCGAGTACGCGACGATCGACAACGGGGCCGGACACGCCCTGTCCGTGAAACGCACGGCCCAGGGGCCATGGGCCGGCGCGCGACCGGTCGTGCTGGTACCGGGCTACGGGATGAACTCGTTCATCTTCGGCTTCCACCCGCGCGGGGCGTCGATCGAGGCGCACCTCGCGGCGCGCGGGCTCGTCGTCTACTCGTGCGATCTCCGCGGCCAGGGGCGGAGCAAGCGGCCGGGTACGCCCGTGGACCCGGGGCTCGGCGATCTCGCCGTCGAGGACCTCGGCGCGGTCGTCCGTTACGTCGCGGATCGCGAGGCGGCCGCGTTCGGGGGGGCGCCGCCGGACGTCAACCTCGTGGGGTGCAGCATGGGCGCCGCGCTCGCGTTCGCGCACGTCGCCGTGCACCCCGGCGCGAAGGTTCACGCGCTCGTGTCGCTGGCCGGGGCCGTCACGTGGCGGAAGGCCCACCCCATCGTGAAGCTCGCCTTCGTGTCCCCCGCGCTCGCCGGCCTCGTTCGCGTGCAGAACACCCGGGCCATCGCGCGCCGCGTCTTCCCGGCGATCGCCAGGGTGGCCCCCGGGCTCCTCGCGCCGTACCTGCGCGTCGGGACGACGGACATCTCGCGCGCGCACGAGATGGTCGAGACCGTCGAGGATCCGAGCCCGCGCCTGAACCGGGAGATCGCGGAGTGGGTGCGGCGCGGCGCGCTCGTCGTGCGCGGCGTGGACGTGTCGCACGCGATCCGCTCGATGCGACACCCCTTCCTGTGCGTGGTGGCGGCGCAGGACGGTATCGTCCCGCCCGAGACCGCGCGCTCGCCGCACGACGACATCGCGTCCGACGACAAGGAGCTCGTCTTCGTCGGGGACGCGCACACGCCTTTCGCGCACGGCGATCTCTTCGTCGGGGACGGTGCGCAGGAGAAGGTGTTCGAGCCGGTCGCGCGCTTCCTGCTCCGACACTGAAGAGCTGTCCAAAATTGCGCGCGCCCTCTCGCGTTGACGTTGACGTCAACGTCAACGCTCACGTCAACGTCAACGTCAACGTCAACGTCAACGAAGGGCAGCCCCGGGCAATTGTTGGACAGCTCTTGACCGCGCGGCCGGGGCCCAGCTAGGCAGAGCCGCGCTCGAGCTCGAAGAAGCCGAGGCCGCCGGAACGCGCGTACCAGAGGCCGGCGCCGACCTTGACGAAGTGTGGCGCGAGGACGCGCGCGTACCAGCGGCCGCTCCGGGCGTGGACGGCGACGTCGGTGAGGGACGTGTCGCAGACGTCGCGGAGGTCGGCGCGCGTGATGGCCTCGAGGTAGAGGAACCCGCGGCTCATCGCCGCGAGGTTCTCGATCGCACGCGCGCACGCGTCGTCGTCGAGGTAGGGGAGGACGCCCTGGCACACGACGAGGTCGTGGCGCTCCCGCCCGCGCCAGCGCGCGATGTCGCGGAGCTCGTGGCCGTAGCGCTCGCACGCGTGGCGGCTGATCTCGGTCGACCGGTAACGCACATCGGGGCGGTGGCGCCGGAACCAGCGGCCCCAGTGTCCGACCCCCGCGCCCACGTCGAGGACGTTGCGGAGCGGAGCCCCCCACCAGGCGATGAGGGACGTGACCCCCCGGGCCAGGTGACCGACGGTGGCCGCGTCCACGACGCGGGTCCGAGGCGAGCCGTAGTACCGCGCGTAGTAGTCGGGGCCGAACCGGGGCTTCATCCGCGGGAAACTACAGAAATCGAGCCCTTGCGCGACGCGAAAAAGTGCGCAGTGGCGAAGATCCTTCGCGCACCGGCCGCGTACAGGGTCGCCACGTTCGTGGAGCCGGAGCGCCATTGCCCGGCCGCGATCAGGAAAGGCGGGTTCTCCCATGCGTTTGGTCGGTCGGCTCGGTCTCGGTCTCTCGGCGCTCCTGCTCACCGGCACGGCCGCGTGCGCGAAGGGGCCCACGGTTCAGGCGACGGCCACGGCCGCCTCGGTCGAGAAGCCCGTCGCCAGCGAGCCGCAACCGGTCGCCACGGACGACGGTGCCCCGAAGCGCGATACGCGCCCCGTCGTGAGCACGCAGGGCGTCGCGGGCTGGATCGGGACCGCGGCGGAGTCCGAGGCGATGCTGCGCTCGACCCGCGAGACCGTCCTCGGGGTGTGGGTCGACGTGCCGGAGGGTCGACCGCGCGTCCGCCCGCCGCTCGACCTCGCGCTCGTGGTGGACACGTCCGGCTCGATGGCCGGGGGCAAGATCGAGAGCGCGCGCACCGCCGCGCGGCAGCTCGTGCAGAACATGGAGGACGGCGACATCGTGGCGCTGGACACGTTCTCGGATCAGGCGCGCGTGGTCATCCCCCCCACGAAGCTCGACGTCGAGACGCGCCCCGAGATCCTGCGCGCGATCGCGGCGCTGGGCAGCGGCGGCTCGACGAACATGTTCGCGGGCCTGACGCTCGGGGAGTCGCACATGGCGAGCGCGCCCGCGACGCACACGGTGCGGCGCGTGGTCGTGATCTCGGACGGGATCGCGAACGTCGGCCCGTCGACGCCCGAGGCCCTCGGCGCGCTGGCCGAGCGCGGCCTCCGCTTCCGCTCGCAGGTCACGTCCCTCGGCGTGGGAGGCGACTACGACGAGCACACGCTGAACGCGCTCGCCATCCGCTCGGCGGGCCGCCTGTACCACATCTCGGATCCGCGAGAGATGGTCGGCACCTTGAAGCACGAGCTCGAGCTCATGACCGGAACGCTCGCCTCCGACGCGTTCGTCGAGGTGATGCCCGCCCCGGGCGTTCAGCTCCTCGGCGCCGACACGATGCGCACCGAGATGGGTGAGAACGGATCGCTCCGGATCCCGCTCGGTCCGCTCCACGGCGGGCAACACAAGGAGGCGCTGGTGCGTGTGCGTATCCACGACATGCGCTCCCTCGAGGGCAAGGACTCGCGGCCGCTCGCGAGCGTCCGCCTCCGGTTCCGCGATCCCTCGGACGGCGACCTCGAGCGCATCCAGGAGACCGTCGCGCGCGCGCGGCTCACCGACGACCCCGCGGTCGTGCGGGCCTCCGAGAACGCGCGCACCAAGGCCATCGCGGCGATCTTCGACATCGCCAAGACGCAGATCCAGGTCGCGCAGTCCATCAACCAGGGGCAGTTCGTCGACGCGGATCGCGAGCTGGCCGCCGCCCAGAGGAAGCTCGAGCAGCAGGCGAGCGTGACGAAGGACGAGAAGGAGAAGTCCCGGCTCTCGCAGGCGGCGTCGAGCGTGGCCACGCAGCGGAGCACGGCGGCGCGGGCCGCGGCGGCGCCCAAGTCGGTGCAGCGCGACGAAGCGCTGAAGATGAACCGCGCGGCGATGGACGCGATGGGGTTCTGATCAGGGGAACAGGTACCCCCGCTCCCCAGGCCCCCGCTCCCAGTGGGGGCTCTGCTGGAGGAGCTTCGCGATGAGCGCGGTCCACCCCGTCTGGTGGCTCGCGCCGAGGCCACACCCGCTGTCGCCGTGGAAGTACTCCCAGAAGAGGATCTCCTCGGTGAAGCGCGGATCCGTCGCGCCGTCGGCGGGGCGGCGACCGTCCGGGCCGCGCCTGTAGAGGGCGACCATGCGGCGCGAGAGCTCGCAGGCGATCTGCCACAGGTTCATGTACTGGCCCGAGCCGGTGGGGCACTCGATGCGGAAGTCGTCGCCGTAGAACTGGTGGTACTTCTGGAGCGACTCCACGATGAGGTAGTTGACCGGGAACCACACGGGCCCCCGCCAGTTGGAGTTGCCACCGAAGAGGCCGCTCGAGGACTCGCCCGGCTCGTAGCCCACGCGGTGGCGAGCGCCGCCGAGGTCGAGCTCGTAGGGCTGTTCCGCGTGCACGCGCGACAGCGCGCGAACGCCGTAGGGAGAGAGGAACTCGGTCTCGTCGAGCATGCGGGCGAGGACGCGCGCGAGGCGATCGCGGTCGAGGATCGACATGAGCCGCCGCTGCCCCTTGCCGCGTAGATCGAGCGACGCGGCGACGGCAAGCTCGGGGCGGTTCGCGATGAACCACTCGGCCCGCTTGAGGAACGCGGGGAACCGCTGCATGTGATCGTCCTCGACCACCTCGACCGCGAACAGCGGGATGAGCCCCACCATCGAGCGGACCTTCATGGGGACGGAGGGCTGCCCGGCGACGTGGAGCGTGTCGTAAAAGAACCCGTCGGCCTCGTCCCAGAGGGGGACCGCTTCTTCCGTACCCTCGGTCATCGCGTGCGCGATGAGCAAGAAGTGCTCGAAGAACTTGTTGGCCACGTCCTGGTAGCTCGGGTTGTCGACGGCGAGGACGAGCGCGATCGACAGCAGGTTCAGGCAGTACATCCCCATCCAGCTGGTCGCGTCGGCCTGCTCGAGCTCGCCGCCCGCCGGGAGCGCGTTGGAGCGGTCGAACACGCCGATGTTGTCGAGGCCGAGGAAGCCACCCTGGAAGACGTTGTTCCCCTGGGCGTCCTTGCGGTTTACCCACCACGTGAAGTTGAGCATCAGCTTGTGGAAGACGCTCTCGAGGAACGGACGGTCGGCCTTGCCGCGAAGGCGGCGATCGATCTGGTACACGCGCAGCGCGGCCCACGCGTGGACGGGCGGGTTCACGTCGCCGAAGGCCCACTCGTACGCGGGGAGCTGTCCGTTCGGGTGCGTGTACCACTCGCGCAGCAACAGGGAGAGCTGCTGCTTCGCGAAGTCGGGGTCGATGAGCGCGATGGGGATGCAGTGGAACGCGAGATCCCACGCGGCGTACCACGGGTACTCCCACTTGTCGGGCATCGAGAGCACCTCGCTGTTGAAGAGGTGCCGCCACTCGCGGTTGCGACCGCGCTTGCGGCTCTCGGGGGGCCTCGGCATGGCCTCGTCGCCCCGGAGCCATCGATCCACGTGGAAGTGGTAGAACTGCTTCGACCAGAGGAGACCGGCCATCGCGGTGCGGAAGACGCCCCGCGCCTCGGCGTCGAGCTCGGGCGGCATCACGGCCTCGTAGAAGGCGTCGGCCTCCGCGCGGCGCGCCTGGAACACCTCGTCGAAGTCCCCGAAGAGCGACGTGGTCACGACCCCGTGCTTGAAGCGGACGCGGATCGTGCGTGACTCGCCGGGGGCCAGCGTGAGGCGGTGTACACCGGCGGCCTTCGTGCCCGCACGGGCCGGGTTCACGGCCCCCCGCTTGCTCTCGACGAGCCAGTTGTGGAACGCGTCCTTCACGAACGGCGTCCGGTTGGCGGCGCCGTAGAGGAGGTGCACGTTGGTCTCGTTCTCGGTGAAGAGGAGGTCGTGGGCGCCCTCCATCTGGATCGTCATCTGGCCGTGGTGGGAGTCCTTCGCGAGGATGGTGGGAACGCCCTCCGACGGCCCCACCGCGCGGAGCTCGGGGCGCGCGGCGAGGGCCTGCGCCGTCCGCGCGGTCCCCTCCTTCGTCCAGGACCAGGTGTTGCGGAACCAGAAGGTGGGGAGGACGGCGATGTCGTGCGGCTCGGCGCCGCGGTTGGTGACGGTGATGCGCGCGAGGACGTCGTCGGGATCGGCCTTCGCGTACTCGATCAGGACGTCGAAGTAGCGGTCCTCGTCGAAGATGCCGGTGTCGATCAACGTCGGCGTCGTGCCGTTGCGGCCGCGGGCGCTCGCCATCGTGCGGAGCTCCTCGTAGGGGAACGGGCCGTGGGGATACTTGTAGAGCGCACGTGCGTACGCGTGCGTCGGCGTGGCGTCCAGGTAGTGGAAGAGCTCCTTCACGTCCTCGCCGTGGTTGCCCTCGGGCCCGGAGAGGCCGAACAGACGCTCCTTGATGTGGCTGTCCTTGCCGTTCCAGAGCGTGAACGAGAAGGCGAGGATCCCGCGGTTGTCGGTGAGCCCGAGGAGTCCGTCCTCGCCCCATCGGTACGCACGGGAGCGCGCCTGGTCATAGGGGAACGCGTTCCACGCGTCGCCGCTCGCGGAGTAGTCCTCGCGCACGGTGCCCCACTGGCGCTCGGAGAGGTACGTGCCCCACCTCCGCCACTTCACCCCGTGCTCCTGCGCCTCGTCGAGGCGCGCGTGCTCGCGTGTGTTCCTGGGGGGGGCGTCGGTCGACATGGGGGCCGAGGATAGCAGGCAACGTGTTACATTGGGGCGGGTGAGCGACAACCGACGCCCCGTGACCGCGCTGCCGAGCGGTACCTCGCTCCCGCCGATGGCGTCGTTCCCGGCGGCGCCGCACCCGGTCGCCGCCCAGGCGGCGCCGCTCGGGACGGCGCAGACGCGCATCACCGTGCAGTACCCGCAGGCGGGGACCGTGCTCGCGTCACCCCGTGGGCAATACGTCGTCACGGAGGTGATCGGCTCGGGGGAATTCGGCGCGGTGTACGAGAGCGTCGGACCGTTCGATCAGGTCTACGCGCTCAAGATGGTGCGGCCCGCCAACCGGCCGTACGCCGAGGTGCAGACGGAGTGGGCGCGCGAGGTGCAGCGACTCGTGTCGCTCCGGCACCCGAACATCGTGTACATCCACGACGCCTTCGAGGAGAACCACCTCTTCTACCTGGCGCTCGAGCGCTGCGACCACGCGCTCTCGGACATGGTGGGCGAGCCGATGCTCGAGGGGCTCGTCATCGAGCTCGCGAGGCAGATCCTGGCCGCCGTGCAGTTCCTCCACGACAACGACGTCGTGCACGACGACCTCCACGCGGGCAACGTGCTCATCACGCACACGGACCGGCCGGTCGTGAAGATCTCGGACTTCGGCATCAGCCACGAGCTCCGCGGCATGACCGCGGTGAAGCCGAACGTGGTGCACCACGCGATCATGGCGCCGGAGATCCTCGCGTCCGGGTACACCAGCAAGCAGAGCGACCTCTACCAGGTGGGGCTCCTCCTCTACTGGATGCTCGTCGGCGAGCCGGCCATCCCCGTGGGGCTCCCGTACGCGGACCTCGTGCGCTACGTCGCGGACGGGGCGCCACGCCGTCGGGCCGAAGCGACGGGGACCCCCCTCGGCCTGCTCATCGCGAAGATGCTGCGCCGGAGGGAGGCGTTCCGGTACACGAGCGCGCGCGAGGTGTGGGCGGATCTCCGCGAGCTGCCGTCGTGGAAGAACAGGAATCTGTTCCCGATCAAGTAGCGAGGGGGCTGAGAGGCCCCCCCGCGCTCCCCGGTCAGGTAGCGACGCGCTGCGAGACCCCCTCGTGCTCCCCGGATTCACCCGCCGGGAATCGGCGCGGGAGCGGCGACGTCGAGGGCCACCTCGGCGTCGAAGACGCGCGCGAGCTCGCGCACGGCGATCTTCGCCGCGTCGAGCACGGTCGCCCGCTCGGGCAGGGCGCCGAGCGCGGCGAGCGACGTGACGCCGAGCGTCGAGATCCCGCACGGGACGATCGCTCGAAACCCGGCGAGGTCGGTCGACACGTTGAACGCGAAGCCGTGCATCGTGACCCAGCGCGAGATGCGCACGCCGATGGCGCCGATCTTCTGATAGCGGGCCTCGACGATCTCGCCGCGCCCCGCGCGCGCGGCCACGTCCTCGTCCCACGGTCCCGCGGGCGCGTCGCCGTCGACCCACACCCCGACGTACTTCGCGTCCCCGGGGAGCACGCCCGCCGAGACGCCGTGCGCGGCCGCGATCCCGATCATCACGCGCGCGAGGTCGCGCACGTAGCGGCGGACGTCGCACCGGTCCGGCGCGAGGTCGAGGATCGGGTAGCCGACCAGCTGACCGGGCCCGTGGTACGTCACGTCGCCACCGCGGCCCGTCTCGTGGAGGTCCACGCCGAGGCGCGCGCGCTCCTCCTCGCCCAGCAGCACGTGCGCGCCGTCCGCGCCGCGCCCGAGCGTGATCACCGGATCGTGCTCGAGCAGGAGGACCGTGTCGCCGATCTCGCCCGCGAGGCGCCGCGCGAGGAGATCCTTCTGCAGCTCGTGCGCCTCCGCGTACGGCACGCGGCCGAGCCAGCGGGCTTCGAAGCGCCTCAAGAGTGGCGGCGGTAGTTGGGGGCCTCCTCGGTCACGATCACGTCGTGGACATGACCTTCCTGGAGACCCTGCGACGTGACGCGGATGAAGCGTGCGTTCCTGCGGAGCTCGGCGAGCGAGGCGCTGCCCGTGTACCCCATCCCGGCGCGGAGCCCGCCCACGAGCTGGTGAAGGATGTGCGCGAGCGGGCCGCGGTGCGGGACGCGCCCCTCGATGCCTTCGGGCACGAGCTTCTCGTCCGCCGTGCCGCCCTGCGCGTAGCGGTCCTTCGAGCCCTTGCGCATGGCCCCCAGAGACCCCATGCCGCGGTAAACCTTGTAGCTCCGACCCTGGTACAGGACGAGATCGCCCGGCGCCTCGTCGGTGCCGGCGAACAGAGATCCGATCATGACCGCGCTCGCGCCGGCGGCGAACGCCTTGGTGAGATCGCCCGAGAACTTCACGCCCCCGTCGGCCACGATGGGCACGCCGTGGCGATCGCCGACCGCGGCGCAGTCCGCGACCGCGCTGATCTGCGGGACGCCGATTCCCGCCACGACGCGCGTCGTGCAGATGCTGCCCGGGCCGATGCCCACCTTCACGCCGTCGGCGCCCGCGTCGACGAGGGCCTGCGTGGCCTCGCCCGTCGCGACGTTGCCGGCGAGGACGTCGATGTCCGGGAACATGCGCTTCGTGTCGCGCACGGCGTCGATCACGCCCCTGGAGTGGCCGTGCGCGGTGTCCACCACGAGGAGGTCCACCCCCGCGCCGACGAGCGCGCGCGTCCGCTCCTCGCGGTCCGGCCCCGGGCCGATGGCGGCGGCGACGCGGAGGCGACGGCGATCGTCCTTGGAGGCGAGCGGGTTGCGGTCCGCCTGGAGGATGTCCTTGATCGTGACGAGGCCCACCAGCTTGCCGTCCTCGGCCACGACGAGGAGCTTCTCGATGCGGTGCTTGTGGAGGAGCTCCTTCGCGCGGTCGACGGTGACCCCGGGGGGCACGGTCACGAGCTTCTCGGTCATGAGCACGCTGACGGGCTGGTCGAGGTTGCGCTCGAAGCGGACGTCGCGCGCCGTCAGGATCCCGACCGCCCGATCGCCGCGGACGACGGGGAGCCCGGAGACGTCGTTCTCGCGCATGAGGCCGAGCGCCTCGCGGAGGCTCTGGTCGGGGCGCACCGTGACGGGATCGGCGACCATCCCGCTCTCGGCGCGCTTGACCTTCTCGACCTCACGCGCCTGATCCTCGACGTGGAGGTTCTTGTGGATGACGCCGATCCCCCCCTCGCGCGCCATGCAGATCGCCGTGCGGCTCTCCGTGACGGAGTCCATCGCCGCGGAGAGGAGCGGGAGGTTGATCTCGATGTGCCGCGTGAGGCGCGAGCGGACGTCGACGTCGCGCGGGAGGACCTCGCTGTAGCGCGGGACGAGGAGGACGTCGTCGAACGTGAGGCACTCGCGGAGATCGGGGCCTGATTCCATGGCGAGGTGGTAGCCCAGGGTGGGAGGGGCGACAAGGGGCGGGGCCGGGGCTGCCGGCGCGTCCTCGGCCGTCGACCCCGCGAGCGGTTCGCCAGCTCCGCGCGGAGGCGGGCCACCTCCGCGAGCGCGGCCTCCTTCTCGCCGCGCTGGCGCGCTTCCCGCGTGAGCGCAGCCTCCTTCTCCGCGCGCTCACGTTCCGTGTTCGTGGGAATGATGTCCTGTCCCCTCGGATCCCTTGCGAGCCGCAGCGTGGGCTCCGTGACGCCGTCGATCTCCGTCGGGACGTCGACGAACCACAGCCGGAGGGTCACGCACGGGGTCGCGTCACCCTCCACGACACGCTCGACGAGGTCGCCCGACACCAGGTCCCACGCCCGGAGACGCCGTCCGGCCTTCGCCTCGGGATCGAAGGCGATCACCTCGGCGACACCCATCGCATGGAAGCGATCGAGCTTCTCCTCGAGCGTCTGCTTCTCCTTGTCGCTCGGGCTCACGATCTCGACGCACAGGTCCGGCGTCCCGTCGCCCCACGTCTTCCATACGGGGATGGGGCGCTGGGGGACGCCGAGCTTCAGGAACGCGTCGGGCGCGCACCTGCGGCTCGCGTCGCGTGGATCGAGGTACACGAAGTGGTCGGATCCGACGGCGCCCGGCTCGTCCTCGGTCGCGACCTTGAGCGAGTCCCGCACGATCTCGCGGTGCCTCTGGTGCCGGCTCGTCTCGCCCATCTCCCACTCCGGATCGGTCGCGGGGAAGTCGACCGGTCGCACCGGGCGGACGTGGCGGATCTGGGGGAGCACCATGCTCCCCAGTGTACCGTCGCGCGCTCGGGCATGCATGGTCGACGGCACCACACGCGGCGTGCCGGGACGTGGCGCGTGTGATCTCACGCGGTTGCACGGCGCGGAAGTGGCCGTGGCGAGTTCTCGGTTCTCGGTGGCCAGCGGACAGCGTCGCGCGGATCTCGAGCGCCGGAAACAGCGAGGCCCCCGCGATCACTCGCGGGGGCCTCGCGTCCGTCACCTCGTGTCGCCCGTCACGCGGCGCGCGACGGCGGCGCCTCGTCCCTCTCCACATCGCCGCGAGCGATCGCGTATCGCGCCCGCGCGCCCTCTGCGAGCTGTCCAACGCCCATCTCAAGTCCATCACGGCACCGCCACCTTGCTCGTTCGAGGTCTCGAAAAGGTCACCTGCGTCGCGCTTCTCGGCGTCCTCGTCGCGAACGTCCTCGCCCACGCGGCCGCGTGGCTCGCCTGACATCGACCCGCCCCGCGAACGACGCGTAGGCCACCCACGCTCATCTCGATGAACCCCGGCGCGTTCGCTCGCGTTCGGGCAGGAGGCACACGTACCACCGCCGAACGCGGAACCCCGTCCGCTGTCCGCCGTCCCCGTCCGCCGTCCCCCGTCCGCTTTCCACCGTCCGCTGTCCGCCGTCCGCCGTCCGCCGTCCGCCGGCTCCCCTACTCCGGCACCCTCTTGCCCCTCGCCATCTCCTCCTCGCGGAACATGTCCAGCCCCTCCGTGAAGCTCCCCGCGACGTCCGGATCGAACTGGCTCGCGGAGCACCGCTCGATCTCCGACACGGCGACCTCGTGGGGCAGCGCGCGGCGGTACGCCCGGTCGCTCGTCATGGCGTCGTACGTGTCGGCCACCGAGATGATCCGCGCGATGATTGGGATGTCCGCGCCCTTCAGCCCGAGGGGGTAGCCGCGGCCGTCCCACCGCTCGTGGTGGAGGTGCACGCCCGGGATCAGGGGGTGCAGGAACTTGATCGGGTCCAGGATGTCCCGACCGAAGCCCGGGTGCTTCTTGAACACGTCGTACTCGTCGTGCGTGAGCTTGCCGGGCTTGTTCAGGTTCATCACGCAGCCGATCTTGCCGATGTCGTGCATCAGCGCGCTCTGACGGACCACCTCGACCATGTCGGGGGGCAGGCCGAGTCGCACGGCGAGGTAGGTCGCGTAGTGCGCGACGCGATCCGAGTGGCCGGCCGTGTAGCGGTCCATCTTGTCGATCGCCTTGGCGAGCCCCTCGATCGTCTGCCGGAAGGTCGCGCGGAGGTCCTCGTACAGGCGCGCGTTCTCGATCGCGGCCGTCGCGCGCGAGACGACGATCGACAGCATCTTGCGCTGTCCCTCGTCGAAGCGCTTGGTCTTCGTGAAGCTCGCGATCGTGATCCACCCGATGAGCTTGCCCTTGATGCGCATCGGCACGGCGAGCAACGACTGGGGCGGCATGTCGGGCTGATGCGAGAAGACGCGCTCGAGGCGCCCCGCGTGCTCGAGCATGAGCTGCTCGGAGGAGAAGTGGGCGATGAACGACGCGGCGTCGAACTGGCCGTAGTCGACCACGCTCTCGGGCCCGCGGAACTTGAGACCTCGCTTCGGGACGAGGCGCTGGCGCTCGAAGTAGCCGCCCTCGCCGTCGTCGAGCCACGTGGAGACGAGGTCGCCGTGGATCTCGTCGAGCGCGGTGTCGCCGAGGGTGGTGAGCACCTCGTCGAGGGAGAGGCTCGCGGCGATGGCCTCGGAGACCTTGTAGAGCGACAGCGCCTCGCGCAGGCGCAGGTTCTCGGCGGCGAGGCGCTGCTTCTCGAGGCCGCGCTGCACGACGTGCATCACCTCCTCGACCTTGAACGGCTTCAGGATGTAGTCGTACGCGCCGCGCTTCATCGCGTCGATCGCCGTCTCGACGGTGCCGAAGCCGGTCATGATCACGGTGAGCGCGTTGGGCGCGGCGTGGCCGATCGCCTCGAGGAGCTCGATGCCGCCCATGCGGGGCATCTTGAGGTCGCTGATGATGAGATCGTAGTGCGAGCCGGTCAGCTCGGCGAGGGCGGCGGTCCCGTCCTCGGCGGTGCGCACGGCGTAGCCCTCCATCCCGAGGAAGTCCGCGAGGACGTCACGGATGAACTTCTCGTCATCGACGACGAGGATGCGGGGACGCTCCTGGGGAATCTGGGTCAACGCTCCGATCCATACCATCGGGCCACCTGCGCGTGCTCACCCTTTCGCCCCTTGCCCCCCTCCAAAAAAGGTGGAAGCTTCCGGTCGTGCGGGTCGAGGCGCTGCAGGAAGTCGGCTCGGCCGAACGGCCGGGCCCCCCCACGTGGCGGCTCCAGCTGGGGTTGCGCCTGGCGATCTGCGCGGCCGTCATCCTCGCGGCGGCCGCGCTCGCGTGGGGCGGGCGGGATCCCTTCGTGACGGAGCCCTGGCTCGCGCTGGAGCCCCCGCTGCTCGTCGCGGCGAGCGTGGCCGGAGGCCTGTCGATCGCGGGGATGGTCGTGCTGCTCACGCGGCGGGCCGTCGTGACGTTCAGCTGGGGTGCCGAGTGGGCGAGGGATCTGCGCGCCGACCTCGGCGGCGCGTCGGACGGGCGCCTGTTCCTCGCGGCGCTCACGGCCGGGCTCGCAGAGGAGCTGTTCTTCCGAGGCCTCCTCTCCGCGACGATCGGGATATGGGCCAGCGCGATCGCGTTCGGCGCGGTGCACCAGCTGCGGCTCCGGCGTGGCTCCGCACGGTGGGCCTGGATGGCGTCGGCCACCTTGATGGGCCTCGCGCTCGGCACCCTGTTTCACCTCACGGGGAGCCTTCTCGGGCCGATCGCGGCGCACGTCGTGGTGAACTACGCGAACACGCGGTACTTGCGCGATACGCCCGCGGGGAAGAAGAGAAAGCTGGGTGGATTGCTCGGCGGACAGCAGACGGCAGACCGCGGGCCGCCGCGTTCAGTCCATCCGCCGGCGTCGTAGGACCACGAGGCCCGCGAGGCCCGCCAGGCCCACGATCGACAGCAGGCTCGCGTACGGCGCACGCGTGGTCGTGGCGCACGCGAACGACGACTTCCCTCCACCCGGGCCCGCCCCGGTCACCTGATCGCGGGGCGCCTGGCCGGTGACGTTGCAGCCGTCGAACACCGGGCAGAGCGGCTGGCCCTGCTCCCGGGTCACGCTGCGGAGGTTGGGCGCGAGGTTCTGGTTCTGCGAGGCGGTGAGGACGAGGTCCTTGTCGAGCGCGGCGTGAGCGAGATCGGCGCGGATTCGCGTCACCCGGAGGGAGCTGCCCTTCATGCCTGCGAAGAGCGTGGCCAGGTCCTCGTCGCGCACCTGCTCGGCGGTCTTCGTGATCTTGCCGTCCTCCACGACCGGCACGTAGCCGCCGTCGGTCTTCCGCTCCCCGGTCACGGGATCGTAGATCGGGTTCGAGACGCCGCTCCGGATCTGCGCCTGGCTCGTCGTCACGCTGGACTCCAGCTCCCAGATCTTCCCGCCGCCCGCGTCCGTCTTGGCCTTCCGGAGATCTTTGTAATTGCTCTGGTTCTTGGCCCAGTCCCAGACCAGCTCCGCGTCCTCGACGCGGAACATCGGGAAGTTCTGGGGCTCGTAACGCCCCTCGCCCACGACGTAGAGCGTGATGCCCACGACCGCGCCCGTGCCGGCGGCCACCATCCGGAGCGGGAGCGTCGGCGAGGCGCCGTCGATCGCCACCGAGACGGGCCGCATCGCATCGACGCCGGCGCCAGGCACGAGCTTCATGGCGATGAAGTTGAACTTCTCGGTCACGTACTTCTCGATGACCGGGGCGACGTCCGCGGGGATGACGAACCCGTTCGCCGCGAGCCAGTCGGTGAGGGCCTTCGGATCGGTGGCCGCGAGCGTGACCGTCGCGAACGGGCCGACGACCTTGCTCTCGAGCACCTTCACGCCGCCGCTCGCGCCGTCCTCGGCCGCGCTCGGCGCGGCGAAGCGGCAGTTGGGGGGCGGCCCCGGGCAACGGAGCGGCGGCGCCTGGATCGCCGTCTGGGTGCTCTGGTCGAGGATCTGGAAGAGGGCGTCGGAGGAGAGGCCGATCCTGGCGGTGCCCGAGATGGGGAGCACCCAGGCGAAGGACTTCGGGTTGCCGGTGTACCGGATCTGATCGTACAGGGTGGTCTGCGTCTGCGACACGCTGAGGATCATCTTGTGATCGGTGACCACCGACGGGTTCTCCGGCGGCGTGAAGCATCCGCCGCACGCGGAGGCGTCGCGCTCGGTCAGCAGCGTGACGGAGGCGAGGGACGTGGCCAGGAGGAGCGCGAGGGGGGCGAAGGAGCGCATGACGCGATCGTGCCACAACGTGGCCCGGCGCGCCCGTCCGTTTCCCCTCACGGCCTTCCGCTGGCGGCCGTCCACCGTCCCGCCTCAGGCGAGCGCGAGCCGGAGCTCACATCAGCCCGAGGTACCTGAACAGGATGAGCGCCCCCGCGGTCAATGCGGTGAACAGGAAGAGCATCGTCACGGCCGCGATCCTGCCGCTGAAGAACTGCGGTTTGGCCGGCGGCGCGTGGATGTGACCCGTGTAGAGTGGCTCCGCCTGCGGCAGGCTCGGGACCGACATCCGGATGGCGGGGAGCGGCATGTTGAGCGCCTCCGGTACCGACGAGCCGAGGCGCGACAGGCTCGTCGCGACGTCGGTCGGGGCGAGCGCCTTCTCCTCCTTCGCGACCGAGCCCTTGTCTCCGCGCGTGCTGTCGCTCGGATCTTCGACCGACACGAGGGACTCGGAGCTGGGACGATCGTCGGGCATCACCAGCGCCAGGGCCCCGGCCATCACCCCGGCCATGACGGCCGGCACGTCGTCGGGCATCGAGAGATCCATGCGGAGGCCCGTCGAGGTCCCGCGCTCCCACGGCGTGACGGCCTTCTCGATCGGGTCGCGCCAGCGGAGGAGCAGCTTGCGAAGGCCCGCCTTGCCTCCCTCGATGTCGAAGCTCTCGCGCACGGCGGCGAGGAGATCGGCCGCGGTGACGGTGCGCTTCTCGGGGTCGGCCTCGAGCGCGCGATCGAAGGCGACGCGCGCCGCCTCGGGGAGATCCGGGCGGGTCTTGCTGAGCCTGGCGACCTTGCCATCGGACATGGCGAGCATGCGCTCTGCGGCCTTGCGGTACTTCGCGTAGGGGGTCCGGCCCGTGCCGAGGCGCACGGCCAGCATGGCGAGGTTGTAGACGTCCGTGCGTTCGGTCGTGGCCTCGCCGCGCGCCTGCTCGGGTGACATCAGGCGCGGGAGCTCGTCGCTCTCCGGGCGGAGGGACTCCACGAGCTCGCGCATGCGCGCGAGACCGAAATCTCGGACCCTCGTGGTCCCGTCCCATCCGACGACGACGCTCGCGGCGACCAGGCCGCCGTGGACGATCGGGGACGGAGCGTCCTCCTCCTCGAACGCGTGCGCGCTGGCGACCGCGTGCAGGATGCGCTCTATCAGGTACCAGTTCGTGATGTCCGGGAGGCGGACGCCGCGGCTCGCGGCGAAGCGGAGGAGACGCTGGAGCGAGACCCCCTCCATGTATTCCGTCACGATGGCCGCGAGGTCGTCGGCGAGGACCGGCGGGCGCATGCGGAGGATGGTCTCGTCCGACAGCCTCGACACGCGCGCGGCCTCCGCGGCGAGCGCGGCGCGGATCTCCTCGGGGACGGCCTTCTCGGCGAGGATCTCGACGGTCACGAGGTCCTCGCCGAGCCGCGCCAGGAGCGTGCGGCGACCGGCCTCGGACGAGAGCTCCTGCAGGGTCTTGTACGGCTCGAGAGCGGGATGCGCCGCGGTGTCGATGATCACGCGGGCGATGATATCGCGAACGCAGGTCCGCAAACGGGACTTTGTGGAAGATCATCGCCCCCGGCGCGGGACGAGCGCGGCGCCCTCGTCGATCGTCCGGGCGAGCTCCCCCGCGAGGTGGCGGAGGGCGGTGACGCTCCCCTCGAGCGCGCCCGACGCCGCGACGAAGGCGAGGTCGAGCTCCTCGTTCTTCCGGTCGAGCTGCGCCTGCAGCGCGTCGATCTGGAACGTGAGGTCGGCGATGACCTGGCGCGTGTGCGCGCCCTCCGTGTCCAGCGCCGCCTTCTCCCACACGCGCGCCTCGTCGTCCGGGCGACTACCGCGGGCGATCGTGCCCGTGCGCACGCGCATCGCCTCGAGGTGCGCGCGCTCGCGGGAGCGGTCGCGGACGAGCACATCGATGGCACGCCCGAGGCGGGCGCGGAACTCCCGCGCGAGCGACTCCAGCCGATCCACCTCGAGCTGCTGCTCCGCGGCGGCGCGCGACGTGCGCTCGCACCGCGCCATCAGCTCCCCCGCGTGGCGGGCCAGATCGTGAGCCCGTGACATCGTGGCCGGATCGATCGATCGGCGCTCCTCTTCGCGTGCGAGGCGCTCGTGGAGATCGTCCAGGCCCGCGCGCGCACGGCGCCAGCGATCCTGCGACGGCGGGGCGCTGAGAGGCCCCGGCTCGCCGGAATGCGCCGCGCCGTCCTCCCGCGCGTCGACGCGCGTCTCGATCGGATCGCGCGGCTCCGGGGCGGGCTCGGACGGACGCGCGCGCGAGGCGACCTCGGGCGGCGGGCCCCCGCCCCCGTGGCGCCGGACGATGTCGAGGAGGACGTCGTGCACGGCGAACGCGTCGTGGGGGCGGTCGTCGGGACGACGCGAGAGCATGCGCAGGATGAGCGCCTCGAGATCGCCCGGTAGCCCTGGCACCCGGCTGCTCGGGGGCACCGGGGACGAGGTGAGGGGCATGAGCAGGAGGTCCGCGTGGCCCTTGCCGTCGTAGGGGAGCCGCGCCGTGGTCATCTCGTACAGGAGCACGCCGAGCGCGTACACGTCGCAGCGGGCGTCGATGGGCAAGCCCTCGACGTACTCGGGCGCGATGTAGCCAGGCGTGCCGAAGAGCTGCTCGGAGAAGGTGAGCGACGGCAGGTCGACCATCTTCGCGATCCCGAAGTCCATGAGCTTGACGGCGTCCTCGTCGAACTGCGGCAGGATCATCACGTTCTCGGGCTTGAGATCGCGATGGATGACCCCGACCTGGTGGGCGCGGGCGAGCGCGCTCGCGATCTGGATCGCGATCTTCGCGGCGCGGAGCCAGGGCATCGCGCCCGCGCGGAGGAGCGAGAGCAAGCTGTCGCCCTTCACGTATTCCATGACGAGGTACGCGATCCCGTCCGACTCCCCGACGTCGGTGATCTCGACGATGTTGCGGTGGTTGATCCGGTTCACGGCGCGGGCCTCGCGGAGGAAGCGCTCGCGGTGCGAGGGCGACAGCCCGAGGTCGTGCCGCAGGATCTTGATCGCGCTCTGGCGTTCGATCACGACGTGCGTGGCGAGGTAGACGACCGACATCCCGCCCTGGCCGAGGCGCCTGGTGAGCCTGTAGCGAGAGGCGATGACCTTCCCGAGGTACCGGTCCGTCGACCGCCGGAGCGTGGCGCCGCAGAGGGGGCAGTAGGCCGCGTCGTCCGGAAAGAGCTCCGTGCAACGCGGGCAGATCCTCACTTGAGGGCGTCCTCCATCGCGTGCAGGGCCGTCTCGCGCCAGATCTCGAGCGTGGCCTCCGTGACGCGATAGCGCTTCGCGATGACGTCGGGCTTCGCACCGCGGAGGAGCGCGAGGACCGCCGTGAGGCGCTCCTTCGCGGTGGTCGTGCGCTCCTTCTCGGACATCGCGCCGCGGGGGCCGCCGGGGCGCGGCCCACCGTCGTCCTTGACGACCCGGGACATGAGATCGGCCGGGGGCGGACACACGGGGGTCCGGGTCCACACGAGCAGTCTGTACAGCGAGACCTGCGGGCTCGTGTACGCCGCGCGGCCGTGCAGCATCCTGTGGTTGTCGAGGACGATGGCCTGGCCCGCGTCGAGGGGGACACTGACGGGCTTCAGGTACTGCACGTGCAGCGCGAGCTCACGGGCGATGCGGTCGTCCGTTTCAGGGGCCTGCGTGAAGAAGAGGTGACCGGACTCGACGGCGAGGCTCGTCGCGCGGACGACGCCGGAGGCGTACGGGAAGTCGCGCTGCTCTTCGAAGAGGGCGGTGAGGAGGCTCTGGTCGTAGTCGGAGAGGAGGTGGGCGAGCTCCCACGCGTCGAGCACATGCGTCTCCCCGCCCTGCTCGGCGGGCAACAGGCAGAACACGACCCGCGCGTTCGGCGGCCGGCCGTTCCACCGATGCGGATCGGTGTGGAGCGGTACGGCGGGGCCGCCGCCGCGCCCGGTGCCCTTGATCTGCTGGAACTCGACCCACTCGACCTCGCGAGGAAAGAAGATCTCGGCCGCCCCCCGCGGGTTGTCCTCGATGGCCATCCGGAGGGGCGCATTCGCGTCCGCGACCCTGAGCCACCCCCTCTCACGGAGGAGGGTCCTGTCCTCTTCGCGCATGGTGGAAGCTAATACCCCATGTGGGCTGCGCCGAGAAGGCGTCACGCCGGCCCCCGATCCAACGGCATGCTCCTCGCGCGCGCAGACCTCACCCTCCCGGCCGCCCTCTCCCTGAAGCTGAGCACTGGGCTCATCTTCGCCTGGGGCACCCCGGGCTGGAGCACTTCAGCCCGGGGTGCCCCAGATGCGCGGGGACTGGCGTGGGATCGGCGTCTCCGGCTGGCCTCACACCGGAACCGGCCCGCCGAGGAAGCCGGCGAATCGCGCGAGCCAGATCGCGAGCTCGAGCACGACGCACGCGAGGAGGACGCGGACCGTCCAGCGAGCCGCGCGCGTGTCGAGCCTCGCGATGGGCGACCCCTCCCTGTAGGCGGCCCAGGCGGTCTGCAAGCCCAGCGTGGCGAGCGCGGCCACCGCGACGGGCGCGATCGGGTTCCAGCGCGCCACGCCCGCGAGATCGCCGTGCACGAGCGCGTCGACCGCGCGCGAGGAGCCACACGCGGGACAGGGGACGTGCAAGACGGTCGCGATCGGGCAGCGGACGACCCCCAGCGACAGACCCCCCGCGACGAGGGCCCCCATGCCAAGGACGCCGAGCGCCCGCGTGGGATGGCGAACGGGCGACGGCCTGGTGGACGTGGGGTCGGGTGGCATCGGGGACGTGGAAGCGCGAGGTTGCGGGGCGCGGGAGGGGCGCAAGGTCGATGCTAATTCGTTTTCGCACCGACCGAGATTGTGCGATGCTCCCCCCGCACGGCGCGCTTTTTTCTGAGGAGACGATGGCCCATGGTTGGTGACACACAGAACAGTCTCGAGGTCGCAGGCGGCTACGGTCCCCCTCCGGGCGGCGGGTTTCCGCCGGGCGGTGGCGGCTACGGAGGTCCGCCACCGGGCGCGCCCCCGGGTGGCGGTGGTTACGGCGGGCCCCCTCCGGGCGGTGGCGCGCCCCCGGGCGGCGGTGGCTACGGCGGGCCCCCTCCGGGCGGCGGCTTCGGCACACCTCCCCCGGGCGGATACGGCGGGCCTGGAGCCTTCGGGCCTCCGGGTGGGATGCCGCCGCCCGGCGGTCCGATGATGCCCGGCATGCCGGGCGCGGGCGGCGACGTGAACACGACCGTCCCGCTCATCCTGAGCATCATCGCCACGGTCTTCTGCTGCGGACTCGGCACCATCCTCGGCATCATCGGCATCGTCTTCTCCATCCAGGCGGGCAACGCCAAGAAGGCAGGCGACCTCGAGACGGCGCGTAGCAAGGCGAAGACGGCGACGATCCTCTCGATCGTCGCGTTCGTCCTCGGGATCCTCGGTGGGATCCTGAGCGCCGTGATGCAGGCCGCCAACCACTGACGCGGTCCCCGTCGGCGGCCGGCGGCTGACCAGTCGGCTCATCTCCGAGCCAGCCGCGCATCTCGGGCACCCCGGGCTGAACCTGAGCCCGGGGCAGCAACCTTCCTGTGCTCGAGCTTCCGTCAGCGCGGGGTGCCCCATTCCTCTACCCCCCTCCGAACGGCGGCGGCGGCACGGTGCCCGTGGCATCCTCGTCGACGCCGAGCACGGCGAGGTACGCCGTGCGCACGTCGCGGGTGACCTCCCGATAGCGCGCGATCAGCGCGTCCGCGGCGGCGAGCGAAGGTCCGTCGCGCATCCCCATCCCTCGCGCGACCGCCGTCAACCCCTCCGCCCCCACCTCGAGCAACTGCGCCGACGTGCCGTGCAGCACGCGGAGGCGCGTCTGCAGGCGCCTGAGGAAGCGGTACCCCTGCCGCAGCGTCTCCGCGATCGATGCGTCGAGGTACCCGCACGCCTCGAGCGCGCCTATCGCGATCTCCGTGTCGGTCGTGCGCACCCGGGGATCGTCTCCGTGCCTCATCTGCAGCCACTGCGTGGCGAACTCGACGTCCACGAGCCCCCCGCGCCCGAGCTTGAGATCGAACCTCGCGCTGTCGCCCTCGCGGCGCTCCCGGGTGAGCTCCTTCTGCATGCGCATGCGCATGTGGTGCAACCGCACGGCGGGAGGCGCCCCACGCTCGTACGCGGCTCGCCTCGCGACGCGCAGCACCTCGTCCCCGACGCGCGCGTCGCCGGCTGCGAACCGCGCCTTCAGGAGGGCCTGTCGCTCCCAGTCGCCCGCGCCCGCCTCGGCGCGCTCCGGGGATGCGCTCTCGCCGTGGTACCGCGCGAAGCTCTCCAGCGACACGACCAGGAGCCCCTGGTTCCCGGAGGGTCGGAGGCGCGTGTCGAGCTCGTAGCCAGGCCCCGCCCCGGACGGTGTCGAGAGCAGGCGCATCACGCGCTGCGCGGCGCGGACGTAGGGCTCGGCGAGGTCCTCCCCCGCCCCGTACACGAAGATGAGATCCAGATCGGCGCCGTAGCCGATCTCGCGGCCCCCGAGCTTCCCCATCGCGATCACCGCGAGCCCGCCCTCGAGCCCGTGCTCGGCGAGGCTCCGCGCCACGGCGCGCGAGAGGATGGCGTCGGCGAGCGCGGAGAGCACGAACGTGGCGCGCCGGTGGTCGATCTCGCCCGACAGATCCGCGAGTCCCACCTCGAGCGTCACGCGCGCCTTCGCGCGGCGGAGCGCGTCCGCGAAGACCTCGACGTCGTCGATCTCGGCGGCCACCGCGGCGAGCTCCTCGTCCACCGCGACGCTCGGGCTGCGCTCGTCGGGCGGCCCCTTGGCGAACATGAGCCGATCCACGAGCTCCGGGTGCCCCACCATGGCCTGCCCGAGGAACGCGCTCGCGCCGAGGAGGCCGACGAGCCTCCGCACCACGTGGGGGTCCTCGGCGAACGGACGCGCGTACACGCCCGGGGTCACGAGGCGCGAGATGAACGCCGCGAGGAGGCGCGCCGCCTGCTCCGGATCGGCCGCGTCGGCGAGGGCCTCGATCAGGACCGGCGCGAGCCCCGGGTGACGATCGCGCGTCACGGATCCGAGCAACGCGTCCGGGCGCGCGGCGAGCGCGCGGAGGTGGCGCGCCGCGTCCGGCGTCGCGAGCGCCGAGCCGGCGGGGAGCGCCGCGAGGATACGCTCCTCGTCGCCCTCGTCGAGCGCGGAGAAGACGCGGTCGAGATCGCGCGCGGCGACGCCGGCGTCCCACGGCGCGACCAGCGACGCCATGCGCGCGGCCACGACCTCGCGCACCTTCGCCACATGCGCCTCGAGCTCGTGCGTCGACGAGAAGCCGAGGGTCCGCGCGAGCCCGAGGAACGCCTCTCCCGAGGGCAGCGTGTGCGTCTGCAGCTGCGTGGCGAACTGGACCCTGTGCTCCAGGCGGCGCAGGGCGAGGTACGCGTCGGCGACCTCACGGCTCTCGCGGTCGGTCACGAGGCCGCGCCCGCGAAGGACGCGGAGCGCCTCCAGGGTGTTCGAGACGCGCAGGGCGGCGTCGCGCCCGCCCCACACGAGCTGGAGCGACTGCACGAAGAACTCGGCCTCGCGGATCCCGCCCGGCCCGTGCTTGAGGTCGCGCGCGGGATCCTCCGAGATCTCCGCGCGCGCGCGGTGGACGAGCGCGAGCATCTCGGCCGCGATCCTCGGATCGACGGTGCGACGCCACACGACGGGGGCCAGCGCGGCGAGGGCCTCACGGCCCAGATCGAGATCCCCGGCGACGGGCCGCGCCCGGAGCAGCGCCGCGCGCTCCCAGGTGCGGCCCCACGTCTCGTAGTACCGCTCGGCCGCAGCGAGCGCGTTCACGAGCGGGCCGCGCGGTCCCTCGGGACGGAGGCGGAGGTCCACGCGCCACGCGAAGCCGGCGTCCGTGACGTCCGAGAGCGTCTCCGTCAGGCGCCGCGCCACGCGGGCGAAGTGCTCGTGGAGCGTGAGCTCCGTCTCGCGGCCGCCCTGCACGACCGCGCCGTCGTCGGTCTCGTAGAGCAAGAGGAGGTCGACGTCGCTGCCACAGTTGAGCTCCCGGCCGCCGAGCTTGCCCATCCCGAGGGCGACGAAGCGGCACCGCGCGCCCGACGAGGTCCGCGGCGCACCGAAGCGATCCTCGGCCCACCTCCGCGCCTCGTCGAGCGCGAGGTCGATCGACGCGTCCGCGAGATCGCTCAGCTCGCGTGCGGTGGTGTCGACGTCGACGCCCGGCTGGAGGAGGAGCTCCCGCGCGGCGACACGAAGCCGCTCGCGCTGCGCGAACACGCGAAGGCCGTGCCTGAGGCCAGCCTCGTCATCGAGCGACGGCACGAGCGTCGCGGCGATCCGACGGTACGCGCGCACGCTCCGCGCCAGGCGGAGTCGGTGCGCGATCGCGACGAGATCGGCGGGCCGGGCGAGGATGGGCTGGGCGAGGCCCGGGTAGGCGCACGAGAGGAGCGCGCCGAGGTCGACGGCGTCCGCGGATGGCGCGAGGCCGAGATCACCCGACGCCGCCAGGAGCCTCGCCCGGGCCTCGGCAAAGGCCTCCTGGCCGAGGGCCTCCACGAGGCGCGCGAAGGCGGCTTCCTGGGGCATGCACCGATCACACGCTCGGGCCGTAGAGCCGGAACATCATGACGACGGCGACGTTGAAGATCGCGTGGGAGAAGACGGACGGGAGCAGGCGTCCGGTGCGCCTCGCGAGCGCCCCCCACACGAGCCCGCACCCGAGCGCGGCGACGGGGAGCAGCGGGTTGAGCCCCGTCTCGGCGCGCCGCATCGCGAACGCGGTGGGCGCGTGGGCGAGCGAGTAGAGGCCCGCGCTCGCGATCCACGCGTAGCGGGAGCCGAGCTTCTCCTCGAGGAGGGCGGGTACGAGGTACCGGAACACGAGCTCCTCCGCGAGCGCGGCGAGGGCGATCGCGATCCAGACGAGCGCGACCTTCTTCCTGAGGACGTCCGGATCCCCGAGCTGCAAGTACACCCTGAGGAGCCACCCCGCGCGCGGCGTCCCGAGCGGGGCGACCCACCTCGCGAAGGCGAATGCCGCTCCGAAGAGGGCGGCCGCGCTCACCGTCCCGAGCGTGAAATCGCCGCCGCGGATCCACAGGCGCTGCCGGACCTCACCGGCCTCCAGCAGGTGGTACACGGCGTACACCGCGAAGACGGCGGTGCCCGACAGGGTCACGAAGAAGAACGTGGGCGTGCCCGCGTGCCTCTCCTGGAAGCCCAGGAACGTGGTGACGCCGACCGTCACGACGACGAAGAGGACCTTCGCGAGGTTCCACATGGGCGCCGGTCCTTACCATGGATCGCGCGGTGGAGAGTGGTGCTAGCGTGCGCTCCGAAGGCGGTGGCGCATGGCCCAGAAGTTCACGTTTCAGCCCCAGAACCTCGGACGCACGGTGGTCCGGCTCGCGATCCTCGCCATCGTCGGCGTGGTGCTCGTGACCGCCGGCTGCAGCTGCTCGACCCGTATCGACGCCGGCCACGTCGGAATCCGCGTGAAGCTCGCCGGCAACGAGCGCGGCGTACAGGACATGGAGGTGAAGACGGGGTGGGTCTTCTACAACCCCGCGATCGAGCAGCTGATCCAGTTCCCGACGAGCGTGCAGAACATCATCTGGACGCAGAGCCCCCACGAGGGGAGGGCCGTCGACGAGTCGATCACGTTCTCGTCCCAGGAGGGCGTCAACATCAACGCCGACATCGGCCTGTCGTTCCACATCGACCCGAGCCTCGCCCCGAAGCTCTACGCGCGCTTCCGGCTGAACGACATGCAGGTCCTGGCGAACGGCTACATGCGTAACGTGGTGCGCGAGGCGTTCAACGAGGTCACCTCGAAGATGCCCGTGCAGGAGATCTACGGTTCGGGGAAGTCGAAGATGGTGAACGACGTCAACAACCGGGTGAAGGAGGTGCTGATCAAGGACGGCATCGTGATCGACCAGCTCACGGTGACCGGCGCGCTCCGCCTGCCCCAGAACGTCGCGGACGCGATCAACCGGGCCATGGAGGCCACGCAGAACGCCATCCAGAGCGAGAACCGGGTGCGCCAGGTGAAGGCCGAGGCCGACCAGGCCGTCACGCACGCGACCGGCCAGGCGGAGGCCACCCGCATGAAGGCCCAGGGCGAGGCCGACGCGATCCTGATCCGCGCCCGCGCCGAGGCGAAGGCCAACGAGGTCATCCGCCTCTCCATGTCGCCGTCGGTGCTCCAGTACCGCTCGATGGAGCGCTGGGACGGCAAGCTCCCGATGTACAACGCCGGCGGGCAGCTCCCGCTGCTCACGTTCGACGCGACGAAGCTCGCCACGGGGCTCGACGAGCCCGCGCGTGAGAAGAAGCTCAAGGAGCTCCTCGAGGAGGGCGTGAGGAAGCCCGAGCCGGCCCCCCCTCCCCATACGCGAGAGCCGCCCGTGCAGCCGGTGCAGCCGGTGCCGCCGCCCGCGCCGCCGCCCTCCGCGGCACCCGCCACGCCGAAGAAGTAGCCCGAGCGCGTCCACGTTGACGCGCGCGAAGGGGCGCGCTAGACATGGCCCGAACGGTCGTGGGGCGCTCGTACGTGTGAGACGGGCGACGGCGACCGACACCGCGGGCGCGAGCCGGCGCATCGCCTGCCTCGCTCGCACGTCGGGCCGGAAGGCCCACCGAAAGAGAGAATCGTTTCATGACATTCACCGAAGCCGCGGAGGAGGTCCTCCGCATCGCGGGCAAGCCCCTGCACTACAAGGACATCACCGAGCTCGCGATCGAGAAGAACCTCCTGTCGCACGTGGGCAAGAGCCCCGAGGTCACGATGGGGGCGCGCCTCGCGGCCCTCCTGAAGAAGGAGGACAAGACGAACCCCATCGTGCGGATCAAGCCGGGCGTCTTCGGCCTCCGCGACTGGAAGAAGAAGAGGGCCGCCGACGGCGAGAAGGACGGCTCGGAGGAGGACGGCGGCACCGACGTCAACGCGCTCGAGGTCGAGGCCGCCACGCGCGCCCCCGTCGACGACGACGACGACGAGGACGCGGTCGAGGTCAGCGGCGAGGACGCGCTCCTGGCCGATCTCGCGGCGAGCGGCGCGGAGGTCTTCGGCGAGGAGGACGACGACGACCAGCCGATCCTGGGCGGTCCCGCGTCGACCCCCTCCTCGGCGCAGACCAGCGGCGGCCCCGCCTCGACCGAGCTCGGCGAGGGCGGACGGCGGCGGCGACGACGACGGCGTCGTGGCCGCGGCCGCGGCGACGACGTGGGCGGGCCGGAGCGCGGAAGCGCGACGCGGCTCGAGGGCGCGGCCCCCGCCGGCCCGATGCCCGCGTTCGAGGGAGAGCCCCAGGAGGAGCGCGATCCGCTCGCCCCGGCCCCGCGACCCATGATCCGCGATCGCGCGCAGATCATGGCAGGCGGCACGCCCACCGGCATCGAGGTCCCGCTCGTCGCCCCCGGCGAGTCGGAGGATCTCGCGGGCCGCGAGCTCGCGGACGCCACCGTCATGGTGATGAGCGGGTTCGATCGCAACCAGGGGCCCGTGCCCGCACGAAGCGTCACCGAGGCGCTCATGCGCCGCGGCCGCCTCGGCGGCGACGTGGCGGCCGCCGCGTCTCAGCTCATGGCGTCTCTGCGCGCCGACAACTTGCGCCGCGGAGCGAACGGCCAGCGCCCGCGCTTCCGCTTCGGGCAGGGCCCGCGCATCGGTCTCACCGACTGGTCCTTCCCGCCGGACCTCGTGCGCCTCGAGTCCGACGCGATGCTCGCGGTCGAACGCTTCCGCGACGCGTCGCGCCGCATGACGCTGCGCAAGCTCCAGGAGCTCCCGGGCCACGTCTTCGTCGAGCTCGCGCTCCTGGCGCTCGAGCGCGCCGGCCTCACGAACGTGAAGACGGTGCGTCGTGCCGGCTCGCCCGGGGGCGAGGCGCACTTCGCGGGCGTGCACCGCACGCAGGCCGACGAGGTCAAGACGGCCCTCGTCATCCGCAAGGACGGGCGCGAGATCGGGCGCGAGCGCGTCACCGATCTCCGCGGCGCGCTCCACCACTACGGGCCGGCGGCGAGCGGGTGGCTCGTCACCACGGGCCAGGTCCTGTCGGGCGCGCGCGAGGAGGCGAGCGCACCGAACGCTCCGCCCATCGCGCTGTACGACGGGCTCGGCTTCTGCAAGCTGCTCGAGGAGCAGGACGTGGCCGTGACGAAGACACGCTTCGTCACGTGCATCGCCGACCTCGAGCTCCTCGACACCCTCCGCGGGGCGTGAGCGTGCTGCGCGGCGGACGCGCAGGGCTGGCCTGGGCGTGCGCCCGGGTGGCGCTGGTGCCGGGTGCGCTCTTCGCGAGCGTCCCCGGCGCACGCGCCGACGACGCGACGCCGGGCAAGCCCGCGCTCTCCGCGACGCTCGAGCCAGCCGCCGCGCCCGGACACCTCACGTTCCGGGTGACCAACGCGGGCACGACGGCAGCGAGGATCCCCGCCGATCCTCGCTTCCTCGTCCTCGACCTCGCGCGCGGCACCACCCGAGCGTCGTGCGTCTTCCCTGCGGACGCGCGACCGGCCGCCGCGGACGCCGAGCTCGTCATCGACCCGAGCGGCGCGTGGTCGTTCGACGTCGACCGCGACTACCACTGCGCGGACGCCAGGGCGCGTGCCCTCTTCGCGCCGGGATCGACCGTCACCGCGAAGTACCGGGTGGACAAGGGCCACGAGATCGCCTCGCTGACCCTCGCGTTGCCAGCTGGCGAACCGGAGCCACCCGCCGACGCCCTCCCGAAGCTCCCTCAGCCCCTCTCCCTGCGCATGACGCCGTACGTGGACTCGTTCGACGGCCGCGAGCTCTCGACGAGCGTGACCGTCGTCAACGAGACGCGCGGGCCTGTGACGGCGTGGCTGCGGCCGCACGTGCTCTCCTTCGACGTCGAGGGCCCGACCGGCGCGACCTCGTGCCACCGCCCGCTGACGGGCGCACCGATACGTGAACTCTACACACATCTCGCGCCGCGCGGCACGACCGAGGTCGCCGTCCTCCTGTCGGCCGTGTGTCCCCGCGGCACGTTCTCCCGTGAGGGCGTCTACCGGGTGACCGCGGCGCTGGACACACGCATGCACGCCGGCCGCGCACTCGGGCTCAACACGTTCGACGGCGTCCTGCGAGCTGGCGCGCCGTCGATCGTCCGGATCCGCACGACCCGCGGCGGCTCGCCGAAGCCGCGGCTCGACAAGCCCCGCGCGGCGACGTGACCTCGGCGCGCCCGCACACGCTGGGCCACTTCCCCGCGCTCGACGGGCTGCGGGGGCTCGCCCTCCTCGGCGTGCTCCTGTTCCACGCCAACGGCGCCCTCCCCGGGGGTTACCTCGGCGTCGACCTCTTCTTCGTGCTCTCGGGCTTCCTCATCACCTCCCTGCTCCTCGCCGAGCACCGCGAGGCAGGGCGGGTCTCGCTGGCCGCGTTCTGGGTGCGACGCGCGCGCCGCCTCTTCCCCGCGCTCTTGTCCTTGATGCCGGCGGTCGCCGCGTACGCGTGGTTCCTCGCGAAACCCGAGGAGCTTGCCGGGATCCGTGCCGACGCGCTCGCGACCCTCGGCTACGTGGCGAACTGGCACACCGTGCTGTCGCAGCGCAGCTACTGGGAGCTCTTCCGCGCGCCGTCGCCGCTCGAGCACATGTGGAGCCTCTCGATCGAGGAGCAGTTCTACGTGGCGTGGCCGCTCCTGGTGACGCTGCTCCTCCCGCGCGGGCGAAAGGTCCTGGGCGGCGCGATCGCGATACTGGTCGTCGCGTCGATGGCCGCGATGTGGGTCCTGTTCGATCCCGCGCGCACGAGCCGGGCCTACCTGGGCACGGACACGCGCATGGCCGGGATCCTCGCCGGCGCGGCGCTCGCGATGATCCTCCGGCCTGGCTGGCGGGCCTCCGGGCGCGCGCTCGCGACCCTCGATGTCCTCGGAGCCACGTCCGCGGCCGCCCTCGGCCTCGCGTGGTACGCGCTCGAGGGCTCCGCGACGTTCCTCTACCATGGCGGCCTCTGGCTCACGGAGCTCGCCGCGCTCGTCCTCATCGCGTGCGCGGTCGCCGGCCGGGACGGGCGGGTCGCGCGCGCCCTGTCCGCGCGACCGCTCGTCCTCCTCGGCACGGTCAGCTACGGCGCGTACCTCTGGCACTGGCCGGTGAACGTCGTCCTCACGGCGGAGCGCGCGCACCTCCACGGCCTCTCCCTCCACGCCCTCCGCTTCGCGCTCACGTTCGCGATCGCGGCCGCCTCGTACCGCCTGCTCGAGCGACCGATCCGGACGCGCGGCGTACCGTTCGGCCGCCCCGTCTTCATCGTCCCGACGGCCGTCGCGCTGGCGGTGCTGCTCGTCGTGCGCGCGACCCACGCGCGCCCCGTGCCACCCGCACCGCGCGTCGACCTGCCTCCCCCGGGAGGTCACCCGACCCGCCCCGCGGCCGCGGCCCCGGAGTGGCGCCTCATGGTCGTCGGGGACTCGACCGCGAACTCGCTCGGCTGGACGATCCGCGGCCTTCGCAAGGTCGGCGTCGCCGTCGATCTCGAGGGGAAGGACAGCTGCACGATGCTGTGGGACACGTGCGGCGCGGAGACCTGGGCGGCGAGGACCCGGGAGCTCCGGCCCGACGCGACGCTCGTGTTCTTCGGCGGGGCGTTCCTCCACGGGCTCGGCATCGACGGCGACTGGCGCAAGTCCTGCCACCCCGGCTGGGATCGCAAGTTCGAGGAGACGGTGACCGCGCGACTCGGCGATCTCACGGGCGAACGCGCGCGGGTGTTCATCGCCACCCTGCCGTACCCCCTCGGGCCGTACGAGTCGGCCGCGTTCCGGAAGGAGGTCGACTGCATCAACGCCTCGATCCGGCGCTCGGCCGCGCGCGTCCCCCGCGTGAACGTCCTCGAGCTCGGCGAGCGTCTATGCCCGAAGGGCGAGTGCGAGCGCGAGTACGAGGGGGCCATCATCCGTGTCGACGGCGTCCACTACTCGATGGACGGCGGCAAGGGGGTCGCCGAGTGGGTCCTCGGATCGGTGCGCCCCTGAGCGCGCGCGAGCCGAGCGCCGCGACACACGCGCACGGAATCGAGGCCGCTCCCCTGATGGCGCGGCCACGGCGGTGTCGCGGCGCTCCCCAGCTCGTCGCCGAGCCGGCGCTGAAAATTTCGCGAAGGTGGTACATTGCCGTCTCCATGCTCCGACGGGCCCTCCTCGCTGGCGCCGCGCTCCTCGCCCTGTCCACGCCGGCCTCCGCGTTCGAACGCCAGCACCACCTCGGCGTGGGACCCGACCTCGGCATGCTCAAGGTCGCCGACAAGAGCACGCTCTCCGTCGGCGCAGGGCTCGGCCTCCACTACGCGTACGGCCTCACCGACCAGTTCAACCTGATGGCCGAGGCCGGCTCCACCATCGTCGCGCTCGACCAGCAGCAGGACACACCCGACGCTCCCAGGACCCGACCCGCGCGCGTCGACTGCTTCGGCCTCGGCGTCGGCTACGTGATCGACATCCTGCGCTGGGTGCCCTACGTCGGCGTGATGGCCGGCGGCTACGGCTTCTCCGGCGGCACGATCGAGCGCTACCACCCGGCCGTCGGCGCGCAGCTCGCGCTCGGACTCGACTACCAGCTCGATCGCAGCTTCGCGATCGGCGTCGCCGCGCGCCAGCACCTCGTCTTCAGCGAGAAGACGTACCCGAGCTTCACGACCTTCTTCCTGCGCGCCGAGTACATCTGGGGCTGGTAGGCGGGAGGGTCGAGCCTACCTTCCGCGGCTCCGGAGGTGCTTCGCGATCGCCCGGAAGAAGTCTCGGTGCTCGAAGCCCCCTGGCGCGTCGCCCATGCCGATCTCCTTCAGGTGGTCGGCCGGGACGCACTGGAGGAACTCGCCCCAGCGGGCGCTGTCCACGGTGACGAGCCCGTCGTTCACGACCACCTTCACGCCGTCCTCGAGGAAGAGCGCCGTGGGCCGGAGGAGCGGGTTGACCGCGTCCACGACCCCGGGCTCGTTGGCGTACGTCGCCTTGTCGCACGCGAGCGCCCCGGTGCGCAGGTTGGTCCGACCCGCGTAGCTTGCATAATACACGCGCGGATCGTCCACGATCGTCGGGTTGAAGGTCTGCGTCATGAACTTCTCGGTGAGCTCCGTGGCCTGGCCGCGGAGGTCGGGGTCGCTCTTCAGATCGTACGCCGTCTTCTCGAGCAGCCCGAGGAACCCGTTCACGACGTCGTCGACGACACCCTGAGGGAGCCCCGACACGAGTCCGAGCGACGCGTCCGCGACGCGGCTCCCGCGGTGGGGCGTCGCGATCGTCACGACGGACGCGACGCGGTCGCCGTAGCCGAGCCCCGCGGGGCTGGCGATGTATCGCGCGTCGATGCCGCCCTGGCTGTGCCCGACGAGGTTCACCTTCGCGCGGCCCGTCTTCGTCAGCACCGCGTCGATCTGCGGCTTCAACGCCTTGGCGCGCGCTGCGCTGGTCGCATAGACGGGCGCCTGGGTGATGAACACCTCCGTCTCGCCGTCCTTCGCGAGCGAGACCGCGAGGCCTTCCCAGTAGTCCAGGCTCACCTTTCCGAGGCGAAGCTGCTCGAACCCGCCCATCCCATGAAGGAAGACGAGGGGGTACGGCGCGCCCTTCGCGTCGGGGGACGCGGGATCGTCGGCGTTCGCGAGCGGGGCGGCGGTCGGCACCGGCTCGTAGCGCTCCCTCGGCCTCCCCGGCGCTCCGGGCTCCGGCGCGGGCGTGCTGGCCTCGGCGCCGCAGGCGGCGAGCGCGAGGAAGAGGGGCGCGAGGCGTCTCATCGGCGCGCAGTCTCCCCCGGCGCCGCGCTGCGTCAAGGCCTCGCCGCGCGGGCCCGAGCCGTTTTGTAGGTGCATATCCTACCCAGGGCGGATCCCACTTTCAATCCCTGGCGGTTCGTGAAAAGACGGCGCCCATCTTGGGGGCTTCTTACACGGCATACCTCATCGAGACCTTCGTGACGCTCGCCGTCGTCTGCGGGCTCGCGTATGTCGTGCTCCTCGGCGCGCGCAAGCTCGGGATCGGGCGGGCGCGCGGGCCCATCGAGCTCGTCGGCCAGCTGCCCCTCGACGCCCGGCGCGCCGTGTACCTGGTGAAGGTCGGCGCGCAGATCTTCGTCGTCGCCGCCGGCGAGGGCGGCTTCACCAAGATCGGCGAGCTCGCCGCCAAGGACCTCGACCTCGCGGCCCGCCCGAAGGAGACCTTCGACGGTGTACTGGCCCGCATCCTCGGGACGCCTAGGCGCGACACGGACGAGGGGAAGCAGGCGACGAGCAGCGCGCAGCCACCCACGGACGGCGGACAGCCGACGGCAGACCCGGACGACGGCCGCACTCCATGAAGCGCCCTCTCCCCCTCCTCGCGGCGCCCCTCGTCCTCCTCGCGTCCCCCGCCGCCCTCGCCGCCCCCGAGCCCGCGCGAGCGGACGATCTCCTCGGTCGTCCGGTCGCCCTCGTCGTCGCGCTCGCGCTCGTCTCGCTCCTCCCCTTCGTCTTCATGAGCGTCACAGCCTTCGTCAAGATCTCGACCGTCCTCCAGATCACGAAGAGCGCGATCGGCGCGCAGAACGTCCCGTCGAGCACGGTCGTGATGGCGCTCGCCGCCGCGCTGACCCTCCTCGCGATGGCGCCGGTGGGCGAGAAGATCACCACACGCGCGGCGCCGCTCGTGCGCGCGAAGGGGATGGATACGGCGGAGCTGGTCACGAGGGCGATCGACGCGGTGAAGGACCCCATGCGGGAGTTCCTCGCCGCCAACGCGAGCGATCGCGAGAAGACGCGCTTCTTCCAGGTGGGCCGTGACGCCCGCAGGGACGACGCCGACAAGGCGCGCGTGGCGAGGGACGACATCACCATCCTGGTCCCGGCGTTCGTCACCACCGAGCTGACGGAGGCGTTCGCGATCGGCTTCTTGATCTACCTGCCGTTCCTGGTGATCGACCTCGTGGTGGCGAACATCATGGTCGCCCTCGGGATGCAGGCGATGAGCCCGAGCGGCGTCAGCCTCCCGTTCAAGCTGCTCCTCTTCGTCGTCATCGACGGCTGGGGGCTGCTCGCCCAGTCGCTCGTCGCGGGTTACCGGTAGGGCCGGACTACCGCAGCCCCATCAGCGACACCACGGCCCAACCCCCAGGTGCCACGTCGATAACCTGGTCGCGGTGGAACCCCCGCGCCTCGAGCGACAGCGTGTGCTTCCCCGGCGCGACCCGCACGCGCGCGGCGGTCACGCGGGCGGGCAAGGTCTCCCAGCTCCGGGTGTCCGGCGTGTCGAGCGCGGTGAGCGTCCCCTGCGCGGCGAGCGACGCGATGAGGCCGATCGCGCTCTTCTCCCCCGACGCGGCCCGGATCCCGCGCCCGACGGCGAACCGCGCGATCATGCGCGTGATCGCGCTCACGATGATCTGCCCCTCGATCTTCTTCCACTGCGCGCGCACCTCGTGCGACACGTCCACGACCTGCTCGAGCTCGACCCAGCCCGAGTCGAGCTTGCAGGTCGGGTTCGCGTAGTCCCCCTGCCCCTGTCCGAGCGTGGGGAAGTTGATCCACGTGACGAGCCCCTGCGTCGCGAGGTCCATCGCGAGCGCCCGGTCCGACGGAGGCATGTAGTGCGCGTACAGCGTGAGGGCGAGCCCGATCGGGATACGCTCGGCGATCTTGTGCGGCACGCGCCCGTAGCCGATGACGAAGAGGATCTCTCCCGAGTCGTCGGTCCCCGCCCTCTCTCCACCGGGCGCCGGGAGCTCCGCGCCGGCCGCTCCGTCCCCCCCTGGCTTCGCGGCGCCGTCGAGCCGCTTCGTCCGGTACGTCCCCCGCGGGTAGATGCGCTCGACGCCCGTCTTCACCGCGTTGAACGGCCCGAACGCCAGCGCGTCGTCGTAGAAGCGGAGCGCCTCGTCCACGTCGCCCGACTTCTCGAACGCGAACCCCGCGAGGAGCGCCCCGAGGCCGAGGATGGCGTTGTCGCCCTCCTTGAGCGAGTCCCTGAAGTACCGCTGCTGCACGGCGAGCCGCCGCGCCTCGACGAGCGCGCCCGAGAGGTCCTTCGTCTCGAGGTAGTTCACCATGTTGAGCGTGTTGATGAGCAGCTTCTCGTACGGAGGCGCCTGGTAGCGCCCCACCGAGTCCGAGAACACGTACTTCCCGATCGAGTCGCCCGCGTTGTGGGCGAGGTCGAGCATGTCGATGGCCTTGTCGGCGACCTCGAGGTCCTTCTTGCTCGCGGCGAACCTGGCGAGCGACTGCTGAATGCTCCCGCGATCGAGGACGAGCAGCGCCTCGTCCCCGAGCACGGACTTCGGCAGGTCATCCGACGACTTGACCTCGAGCTCCTCGTTGAGCGCGCGGATGGCGCCGTTCGCGTCTCCGTGATCGAGCGCCGTGCGCATCTTGAGCGTGCGCTCCGTGTGCCCGCCGCAGCCGAGGAGCCCGCTCGCCACCACTCCCAGGACCAGGGGGAGCGCGAGGGGGCCTCTCAGCGCCCTCGCAACCAGCGACCTCACTACTTGATGGCCTTCGTGACGTACGCCTTGTGCTGCCACTTGATGCTGCTCGTCTCGACCTCGATGACCTGCATGAAGAAGAAGTACTGCACGCGCCGCATGTCCGGGTTGCGCTCGTCGTTCGCCTGCACCTTCCCGGTGATGAAGTACTTGCACCCCAGCTGCTTTCCGTACTTCGCGACGTTCGCCGGGTTGAACACGGGGTGCGCTTGCCCCTCCACCTCGGCGATCATCTGGTTCTGACGGTCGCGCGCGATGACGTCGACGGCCTGCGAGTCCACGAGCCACGTCTCCGCCTCGCTGAGGATCGTGTTGAGCTGCGAGTCGATGTGCTCCGACGTCGAGTTCTGGAACGGGAACACCGCCACGGTCGGCTTGGGCCGCGCGACGCGCCACTCGTTCATGATGGGCGAGGCCCTGAGGTTGTTCAGGTTGTCGGCGAGCATTCGCTGGATGTCGTCCTTGTCGATGCCCGTCGAGAGGGCGGGGTTGTCGACCGACGGATCGTTGGCGCCCCGCACGACGCGATCGCCGCAGGCGGAGAGCGTGACGAGCAGGGTGAGGAGCATCAGTTTTTTCATCGGGGGCCTCGGCACGTGCTTATCAAAGCGTGACGACGGAGGGGGACGCTTCATTCAATCGACTGGAATCATTGTGCATTCCGGCGCACCCTCCACGCGCGGCCGGCGCGCCCGGGGGTTAACCCGGGCCGGGAGCGGGCGTTTCAAGGTTCGTGCTGCGCTCCAAGACCCTACCCGAAACACCCCCGGACCGGTTGACCCTCGCCCTCGTCGACGACGAGCCGATGTGGCGGCGCGTCCTCATTCGCATGCTCGAGAGCCGTGAGCTGCGCCTCCTCGAGATCTCCCGGGGGCGCGACCTCCTGGCTCACGCCGCCGAACCCGACCTCGTGTGCCTCGACCTGCACCTCGACGACGGCCCGGGCCTCGACTGGATGCTCCGCTTCCGACGCGAGCGCCCGGACGTGCCGATCGTCGTCACGACGGCGGACAGCAAGATCGACACGGCGGTGAAGGCGATGCGCATGGGCGCGTTCGACTACGTGACGAAGCCCTTCGATCAGAAGCGCATCCTCCAGGCCATCGACGGCGCCCTCGAACGCGTGCGAAACCCGGGCGCTTCGCCGCGGTCCCTCCGCGCACCCGAGGATGCGTCGGCCGCTCCGGACGGCGTGACCCCGATCGAGGCCTTGGAGCGCGAGGCGATCCAGCGCGCGCTCCGGCAGACGGACGGACACGTGGGGAACGCCGCGAAGATGCTCGGGATGGGCCGCGCGACGCTGTACCGGAGACTGACGGCGTACCAGGGGCCGAAGTCGGCGTAGCGCCCTACCCTGCGCGGCGTCATCTCGATCGCACGAACGCGCGCTCGAGGCGCGGCACCTGCGCGCGCGATCGCGCCCCCGAGCGGCGGGTCATCGGGCGGCCAACAGGCCACGGTCCCGTAGGATTCCGGGAAAATACGTTCCGTTTCCCTCCGGACTGTGGTTCTTGCTGGTTTCATGTCGAGCCCCCGCGCGAAGGAGCGCCCCCGCCGCGCCCGCGCGTTGCCGACCAAGGACGAGGTCCTCGCGATCCTCGCCCGCGAGGGCGATCGCCCGGTCCACGCCCGCGAGATCTTCTCCGGGCTCGACCTCTCCGAGGGCGTGTATCCGGGCCTGCTCCGCATCCTCGACGACCTCGTCTTCGATGGCCTCCTGATCGCGCGACCCGGGCAGAAGTTCAAGCTCGCCAAGCGCACCGCCGAGGGCCGCGGGGCGCGCGTCACGGGGTCGATCACCGTGAACGCGCGCGGCTTCGGCTTCGTCACCCCGGACGTGCCGGCCGCGTCGACCTCGCCGGCCTCGCCGGCCACGCCCGACAAGAAGCCGCGCGCGGACCGCTCGGAGGACGTCTTCGTCGGCGCCGAGGGCCTCGGGGGCGCGATGCACCAGGATCGCGTCGTCGTACGTGTCGTCGCGACGACGGCGAAGGGCAAGGAGGGCATCGTCGAGGAGATCCTCTCGCGCGGGACCATTCGCGTCGCGGGCGTCCTCCGCCGCCGCGGCAAGGGCGCGTGGGTCGAGCCCGACGACACCCGTGTGCGCGGCCCCATCGAGCTCTCCCGCGACGTCGATCGCGAGGGCCCCGCCGGCAACAGCGGCGAGGACGGGGACGCGGTCGTCGTGCGCATCACGCGTCACCCGGACCTCGCCGGCGAGAACCCGGTCGGCGCGATCGAGGCGGTCCTCGGCCGTCCCGGCGAGCTCACGGTCGAGGCGCGGAAGATCCTCCTCGTCGGGGGTGTCGAGGAGCTCCACTCCGCGGAGGCGGTGCGCGAGGCCGAGTCCTTCGGCGGCGAGGTGCCCGAGGAGATGCTCCGTGGGCGCGAGGACCTCACGCACCTCCCGCTCCCGACCATCGATCCCGAGGACGCGCGCGACCACGACGACGCCGTGTGGGTCGAGCGAAGGGAGACGGGCGGGTACCGCGCGTGGATCGCGATCGCGGACGTCTCGAGCTACGTCCGGCCCGGCACCGCGCTCGACGCGGAGGCGCTCGCGCGCGGCTGCAGCGTGTACCTCCCCGATCGCGCGGTCCCCATGCTCCCGCGCGCGCTCTCCTCCTCGCTATGCTCGCTGCTCCCGGACGTGCTGCGCCTCTGCCTGTGCGTCGTCGTGGATGTCGACGCGGGCGGGCGCGTCGAGCGATCCGACCTCGTCCGCGGCTTCATGAAGAGCCAGGCCAAGCTCACGTACGGCGGCGTCGCCCGCGCGCTCGGCCTCACGACGACCCCGCCGCGCGATCCGAAGGCCGAGGCGCTCCGCGACGGCCTCTCCGTCGCCCGCGAGCTCGGGCTCCTCCTCCGCAACCGGAAGAAGAAGCGCGGTGCCCTCGACTTCGCCCTCCCCGAGGCGAAGATCATCCTCGATGCCGAGGGCCTCCCCGTCGACGTCCATCGCCGCGACGAGGATGCCGGCGTCAAGAAGGCCTACGAGCTCATCGAGGAGCTCATGATCCTCGCGAACGAGGTCGTCGCGTCGTGGCTCATCGCCCGCCAGATCCCGACGGTTTTCCGCGTCCACCTGCCGCCCGACGAGACCAAGCTCGACCGCCTCGCGGCGATGTGCGAGGCGCTCGGCGTCCCGTTCGATCCCGAGGACGCCAAGGATCCGCGAACGCTCTCCGCGCTGGTGACGAGCTTCGCGGATCACCCGCTGGCGAGCATCCTCTCCAACCTCCTCCTGCGATCGATGAAGCAGGCCCAGTACGATCCGTCGAACCTTGGCCACTTCGGGCTCGCGTCCAAGGCCTACCTCCACTTCACGTCCCCCATCCGGCGCTACCCCGACCTCGTCGTCCACCGCGCCGTCCACGACGCGGTCCTCGCGCGCCCCGCCGATCGCTCCGGCGAGGCCGCCGAGGCGCTCGCCGAAGCCGCCCGCCGCTCGTCCTCCAACGAGCGCCGCGCCATGGAGGTCGAGCGGGCCGTCGGCGATCTCTACCGCACGTTCGCGATGAAGGACCGCGTCGGCGAGGAGCTCGAAGGGACCGTGACCGCCGTCACGGGCGGCGGCCTCTTCGTCGCCCTGGACCACCCGTTCGTGGATGTGTTCGTCCGCCTCGAGGACCTCGGAGACGACACCTTCACCGTGGACGAGGACAACCTCCGCGTGCAGGCGGCCTTCTCCGGCGTGGCCATCCAGCTCGGCGACCGCCTCCTCGTGGAGATCCTCGAGGCCGCCATCCTCCGCCGCACGGTCTACGCTCGCCGGGTGGTCGCCGAGGGCGAGAGTCGCACGCGACGGCCGAGGCTCCCCGTCACGCGCGCGAAGGCGGGCCCGCCCGGCAACGCCAAACCCCGCAGGAAACCCGGGAAGAACCAGCCGGATCGACGCGCATCAAGCCCCGCGCGCGGGGTCCCTGGAAAGCCCGGAAGGCCGAAGCGCGGAAAGCGCTGACCTCACCAGGCCACGCGCACCGGCGACAGCCTCCGCTCCTTCGTCCCGTCCCCGAGCTGCCCCGATCCGTTCCCGCCCCAGCACAGCATCTCGCTCGCGCGCGTCCGTGCGCAGCCGTGCACCGACGCGATGCACAGCTCCGACACGTCCGAGAGGCCGCTCACGCGGGTCGGGGGCTCGCTCGCGGACTGCTTGCCGAGGCCGAGCTCCCCCTCGTGGTTGCTCCCCCAGCAGGTGACCCCAGCGTCCTTGCCGATGGCGCACGCGAGCGCCTCGCCCGCGGAGAGACGCGCGACGTTCGACACCTTCACCTCGACGGGGCGGGCGTGCGCGTCGTAGTCGGGCGCCGTGCCGAGCTGCCCCGCGTCGTTGCGCCCCCAGCACAGCACCTTGCCGGCCTTCGTGAGCGCGCACGCGAACGCGTCGCCCGTGACGATCTGCTCGACGTCCTTCACGTCCGGCCTCGCGAGCGGGCCGGACCACTCCGCGTCACCCCAGCATCGCACCGTGCCATCGTTCAGGCGCGCGCAGGCGTGCGCGGACGCGACCGCGAGCTCGGCCACGTCGCCCGCCACGCCCGGGACGAGCCCTTTCGCGCCGGGAGCCAGGCCCCAGCAGGTCACCTTCCCGGCCCCCGACACCGCACACGTCATGAGCCCGCTCGCGTTGAACGACGAGGCGCCCGCGACGCCCGCCACCTGCGTCGGTCGCGCCGCCGTCAGCTCCTTGCCGTCGTTGGTGAGGCGCCCCGTTCCCCAGCATCGCATCGTGCCGTCCGCGAGGAGCGCGCACGAGTGCTGGCCGGCGAGCCCGATCTGCGTCACGCCCGCGATCCCCGCGACCGCCCCCGGCTTCACGCGGTCGGCGCCGCCGCCGTCCCCTAGCTGCCCGCCCTTGTCCCGACCCCAGCACCGCACGGTCCCGTCGCCCATGAGCGCGCACGTGTGGAAGTCGCCGCACTCGATCTGCTGCGGCTTGTCCGCCGCGACCGTCCCTTGCGGCTCCTTCGCGACCGGCCCGCCGCTCGCCGCCGCGGGCGCCTGCGCGGGGGAGGAACCCGAGGACGCGTCCTTCGCCGGTGGCGGTGCCGCCCCCCCACACGCCACCAGGATCGTGACGACCAGGGCACCGGCGAGCCTTCGCATGCTGTCAGATCTAACCCGGAACGGGCCGCCCCGTCACAGGATGATGTGCGCCCTCGGATCCTCGTCCTGGAAACCCTTCAACTTCTCGATCAGCGCGGCCACCTCGGGTGCCTCCGACGTGGGCACGCGCACCACGAAGTGCACGTACAGATCCCCGGGATCGTGCCCCTTCCGCGCGATCCCCTTCTTCTTCAGCCTCAGGACCGAGCCCGTCTGCGTGCGGGCCGGGACCTTCAGGTGCACGGCTCCCTCGATGGTGGGCACGCGCACCTTCGCCCCCTCGTACGCCTCGGCCAGGGTGACCGGCAGGTCGAGGTGGAGATCGACCCCTTCGCGGCGGAAGTGGTCGTGCGGCGTCACGTGCACGGTGAGGAGGAGATCCCCCGGCGGACCGTTCGTGCGCGAGGGCTCCCCTTGCCCGGGGACCCGCACGCGCGCCTTGTCCTCGGCCCCCGGTGGGATGCGCACGGAGACGGGCAATGGCGATCCGGGAACCCTGAGCTCGAGGGTCGTCCCCCGCACGCTCTCCGCGAAGCCGATGGTCACGTCGCTGTGGTAGTCGCGCCCGGGCTGCGGTCCGCGCCGGCGGGGGCGGCCGAAAAGCTCGCCGAAGTCGAACCCGTTCGCGCCCCCCCCCTGAACGTCCCCGCCGAAGAGGTCCTCGAGCGGCACCTGGTGCGCGCCACGCCCGACCCGGTCCCCGCCTGCCTGCCGGTGCCAGCTGCGGTAGGCGCGCATCTTCTCCGGGTCGAAGCCCTCGCGGAGCCCGTCCTCGCCGAACTCGTCGTACAGCGCCCGCTTCTTCGCGTCGGACAGCACGTCGAAGGCATGGTTGACCGCCTTGAACCGCGACTCGGCCTGCGCGTTCCCGGGGTTCTTGTCCGGGTGCAGATCCTTCGCGAGCTTCCGGTACGCCTTCTTGATGGCGTCCTGATCGGCTCCCTTCGCCACGCCAAGAACGCCGTACAGATCTTGTGCCATCGCCGCCCAGCGTATGTCGTGCCGCCCCGCGGCTCAACCCCGATGGGGCCTGATGAGGCCCCGCGTCACTCGCTCCGCTTCACGATCGGGGGCAGCTCCGGCAGCTCCGGCTCCACCTTCCACCCAGCCCCCTCCCGGACGCAGCGCACGTGCGCGATGGCCGCCTGATCGCTGCCCTCGACGTCGACCGTCGCGGTCGCACCCGACACGTGCGACGTCATGCGCTTCGGCCGGAACCGCAGGCCGAAGCGCCCCTCCGCGAGCATCTCGTGGGCCTCGACCCGGCGCCCCTGCATCCGGCTCGCCCGCGCCGCCCGCTCCTCGAGGTTCGCGCGCGCCTCGGGCCCGAGGAGCGAGAACGCGTCGCGCATCAGCCGGGGATCCTCGCTCGCGCCCTCCATCTTCTCGAGCCAGACCCGCACCGCGCCGTCGGGCGTCGCGTCCGGCGCGGCCCGCTTGCACGCCAACGGGGCGGAACAGAAGAGGAGCGCGAGGACGAGCGAGCGTGCGCGCACGGCCCGCTACGCGCTCCCGAGGCCCATGGCGCCGCGCACCTCGCGGAGCGTCTCCGCCGCGATCGCCCGCGCTTTGTCGGCCCCCTCCGTCAGGGCGCGCGCGACGGCGCCCTCGTCGAGGGCCTCGCGCCTCGTCCGGAGCGGCACGAGCTCGCGATCGAACCCGTCCATCAGCACCTTCTTGCAGTCGACGCAGCCCCACTTCGCGCCCGTGCAGCTCTCGCGCACCTCGAGGACGGTCGCCTCGGAGCCAAGCGCCTTGTGCATCGTGAAGACGTTGCAGACGTCGGGCCGCCCGGGATCGCTCTTCCGGAGGCGCTGCGGATCGGTGAACGCCGTCCGGAGCTTGTTCCAGAAGGAGTCCCTCGGCTCGAACACGTCGATGGAGTTGCCCTTCGACTTGCTCATCTTGCCCTCGCCGTCGAGCCCCATGATGCGCGGCGTGACGCTGAGCCGCGCCTCGGGCTCCGGGAAGATGTCCCCGTAGCGGTGGTTGAAGCGACGCACCGTCTCCCGTGCGAGCTCGATGTGCTGCACCTGATCGTCCCCCACGGGCACGATCGTCGCCTTGTAGAGCAGGATGTCGGCGCTCATGAGGACGGGGTACGTGAACAGCCCCGCCGACACGAACTCCTTGCCGTCGCTCTTGTCCTTGAACTGCGTCATCCGGAAGAGGTCGCCCATCGGCGTGACGGTGGCGAGGTACCACGCGAGCTCGGTGTGCTCGCGCACGTCGCTCTGCACGAACAGCGTGCACCGCGCCGGGTCCACCCCGCAGGCGATGAGATCGCGGGCGAGCCCGAGCGTCCGCCGCTTCAGCTCCGCGGGCTCGTACGGGACCGTGATCGCGTGCGCGTCGACGATGCAGTACAGGTTGTCCTCGGCCTGGTCCTCGACCTGCTTCGCCCATGTGCGGACGGCCCCGAGCCAGTTGCCCACGTGGATCTCCCCGGAGGGCTGGATCCCGGAGAGGACGCGCTTCTTCGCCTGCGTGGACATGCTGGCATCTGTAACAAACTGGCGCCCCGCCCTCCATCCTTTCTACGATCCGGGGCACATGCCGGAGAGCTCCGTCACGCTCGCGTGGCCGGGGAAGGCGCGCCTTTTTGTCGACGACGAGGCCACCCCCCGCGCCAGCCCCCCCGAGGTCGCCCACACCCGCTGCGGGCGCGGGCTCTACCTCTTCGGCGACAACGCGCGCGCGCTGTCCGAGCTCGCACGCACGCACGCGGGCCGGATCGCGCTGGCGTACCTCGACCCGCCGTTCCTCACGAACCGCGTGCACGACGCGGTGACGCGCTCGCGCGGCGCGGGCGGCAAGATCGTACGCGCCTCGCGGGCCGCGTTCGACGACCGCTGGGAGGATCGCGGCGCCTTCCTGGCCTCCCTCGGACGGCGGATCGCGCTCGCGCGCGAGCTCCTCGCGCCGCATGGGAGCCTCGTCGTGCACGTCGACCCCAAGACGTCGCACTACGTCAAGGTCCTCATGGACGAGATCTTCGGCGAGGACTGCTTCGCGAGCGAGATCATCTGGCGGTACCGCCGCTGGCCAGCAAAGACGGCGAACTACCAGCGGGTCCACGACGTGCTCCTGCGCTACCGCAAGGACCCCGCCGCGCGCCCGAGGTGGAACCAGGCCTACGAGCCGCTCGCGGCGTCGACGCTCGCGACCTGGGGCACGAAGAAGCAGAACGCGGTCTTCGACGGCGGCCGACGCGCGCGATCGAGCTCGCTCGCCACCGAGTCGCTCGGCGTCCCGATGGGCGACGTCTGGGAGATCGGCGTGCTCGCGCCTGTCTCGCGGGAGCGCACGGGGTACCCTTCCCAGAAGCCCGAGGCGCTCCTCTCGCGCCTCATCGAGACCCTCTCGGATCCGGGCGACCTCGTGCTCGACCCGTACGCGGGGAGCGGCACGACCCTCGCCGCCGCCGCGCGCCTCGGCCGCGGCTTCGTCGGCATCGACCAGAGCGAGGTCGCGCGCGACACGACGCGCGCCCGCCTCGCGGCGATGGGCCTCGCGCTCGAGGCCCGCGAGGCGCCAGCGAAAAGCGCCTGAGCCCCGCGGAAATCGGGCGCGCTCGCGCGCGGGCACGGGCGCGGGCGAGAAATGTTAGGCTCGGGTCCCGATGACGTTCACACCCAAGCAGCTCCTGTTGGCCTTCGTCGTCTTCATCGCGGGCTTCGTCGGCTTCGCGCTCGCGAAGGAGAGCGGCATCTACGTCATCGGCGTCGCCGCGGTCGGCGTCCTGGCGGTGGGCTTCGGCGGTCAGGCCGCGAACGCGGCCACGGCGGGCCTCGTGGAGGCCGCCCGCCGCGCGCGTGACGGCGAGCGTCCCACCCCACCCTCCGGGTCGCCCCCCGAGGTGCTCCGCGTCTACGACGAGCTCGCGACCCTGGCCGACCGCCACGCCAAGCGCAAGACCGAGATGGCGAAGCGCGAGCGCGATCTCCAGGTCGCGATCGACGACATGCACGACCTGACCGTCAGGCTCGGCGAGGGGCTGCGCCAGCAGATCGCGACCACCGACGAGGCCATGCGTCTCATCCGCGAGATGACCGGCGCCGTCGGCCATGTGGGCTCCCACGTCGAGGCGCTCACGCAGAGCGCCGAGGAGTCGAGCTCGTCCATCCTGGAGATGACCGCGACGAGCACCGAGGTCGCCGAGAACATCGGCGAGCTCTCCGGCAGCGTGCGCGAGACGGTGGGCTCCATCGAGGAGATGGCCTACTCCATCAAGGAGGTGGCGAAGAACGTGGACGGCCTGTCCCTCACCGCCGAGGAGACCAGCTCCTCGATGAACGAGATGGACGTCTCGATCGACCAGGTCCAGTCGAACGCCAACGAGACGGCGCGCCTCTCGGAGGAGGTGGCCCTCGACGCCGAGAAGGGCGCCGAGGCCATCCTGAAGACGATCAGCGAGATCTACCGCATCAAGGAGAGCTCGCAGGAGGCCGTGCAGGTCATCTCCAACCTCGGCTCGCGCATCGAGGCGATCGGCCAGATCGTGAACGTCATCGACGACGTGGCCGAGCAGACGAACCTCCTCGCCCTCAACGCCGCCATCATCGCGGCCCAGGCCGGCGAGCAGGGCAAGGGCTTCGCCGTCGTGGCCGACGAGATCAAGGACCTCGCGGAGCGCGCCGGTGCGAGCACGCGCGAGATCACCGACCTCATCAAGACGGTGCAGGCGGAGTCGAAGAACGCGGTCAACGCGGTCGAGCGCGGCGCCCACAACGTGGACCGCGGCGTCGAGGTCTCGAACGAGGCGGAGCGCGCCCTGAAGAAGATCCTCGAGTCGAGCCAGAAGTCCACGAACATGGTCCGCGCCATCGCGCGCGCCACGGTCGAGCAGGCCCGCGGCTCGAAGCAGGTGACCGACGCGATCGGCCGCATCGCCGAGACGGTGCAGCAGATCGCGGCCGCCACCGGCCAGCAGGCGCGCGGCAGCGAGCTCATGATGAAGAGCGCCGAGAAGATGCGCCTCATCACCCAGCACGTCGAGCGCTCGAGCCAGGAGCAGACGCGCGGCGGACGCCAGATCACGAACGCCATCGAGAACATCTCGCAGATGGTCCACCAGCTCCACCAGAGCCAGAAGGCGCAGATCGACAGCGCGCGGCTCCTCTCGGCCGCCGCGGCGCGGATCGACGACGGCGCGCGCTCGCAGGAGGGCGCGCTGCAGAAGCTGGGGGCGAGCCTGGACCGGGCCCGGCGCACGGTCGACGCGTAGGGCCAATGCCGTTCGAATGAGGCATTCGTTGGAGCGAGGGTGCCCCCACCCGTCGCGCTTCGCGCGCGAAGAGGTTCCGTGGAGGCGGTGGGCGCCCGCGCAGACCTCACCCCCCGTCCCCCTCTCCCTGAAGGGAGAGGGCGCATGTGAACGGGAGAATCGCCTCTCGCAGGGTCTCCCGGTTCAGTCGTGCGTTCTCGAGGCGAACGACGCGGACGCCACGGCGCGCGAGGATCGTCGTGCGCCTCGCATCCCGTTCGGCCCGCTCCGCGTCCTCGTGGACGGCGCCGTCGATCTCGACGACGAGCCTGAGCGCGGCGCAGTAGAGGTCCACCCCGTAGCCGCAGAGCACTTGCTGCCGGCGGAACTTCAGGCCGAGCATCTTGCGGTCGCGCAGGAGCC